>JABUBN010000599.1_pt1 | contig 10568 bp, 10 predicted proteins | sample 7240341 | NCBI WGS metagenome assembly JABUBN01 (sample SAMN07256345, study PRJNA390944) | subsurface metagenome | isolation source: Methane hydrate marine sediment | place: Pacific Ocean: Eastern North Pacific, ODP site | reverse complement strand
AATGCCACCTCATAGGCTTTAGCAGGAGCACGATAGCTAGAGGCAATACCAAGCATTCCAACTTTAAGATCTGTATTGCCAATTGTAGTTTTTTCGCTAAACTTCATAGATTCAAGTTTTTTTTTACCAGCCAGTCTGCATATAGTTCAGGTCGTCTGTCTGGAATAAAGAGTTGTTTTGCAAAAGATTCTTTTACCTTGTTAAGGTCAATATCCGACAACAGGATTTGGTCTTTCCCTTCATCAGCCCTGGCGATTACTTTCCCATCCGGATTACAAATAAATGATCCACCAGAGAATGTTAGTTTTGATTCTTCACCGACCCTGTTACACAATGCGGTAAAAAACCCGTTTTGGAAAGCAGCAACCTGCAATTCAGCTTCGTACAACCCACGGGGCCATTCACCAACTGCACCTGCCTGTGGCACAAATACTATTTCAGCCCCGTTAAGGGCAAGAGCTCTCATGTATTCGGGGTAGTGCCTGTCGTAACAGATAGCCACTCCGATCTTGCCATATTTTGTTTGATAAACGGGTGCTCCGTGATCACCGGGATGGTAATAGCCCTGCTCATGAAAGCAATCATAGTCTGTAATATGTACCATCCTGGTAGTACCAAGCAGAGAACCATTCGAATTGATAACCGGTGATGTATCATAGGTATGGTTACCATCACGTTCAAACAGGTTGAGAATGATTACAATGTCCAGATCTTTTGCTAACCCTGAAAACATTTCAGTGGTTGGTCCGGGGATCGGTTCTGCCAGTTTCAGTTTGTCCTCAGTGGCAATTACCTGCGGATAAAACGGGTCAAAGCCCAGTTAAATGAAGCATAAAACATTTGCACCCTGATCTGCTGCCTTTCTTACTGCATCCAGACCTTTTTGCCGGTTTAGTTCCTTGTTGTTAGTGCATTTTTGTTGAATAAGTGCGATTTTCATAGTTCTATTTTAAAGAATGACTTTTTCTAATGATGATTTAAAATCATTTATCAGATCTTCAATATTTTCAATACCAACTGCACAGCGGATAAGGCTTTCAGGAATACCCAGTTTTTTCATCTCTTCAAATGACATTTCAACATGACTTGTAGTTTTAGGTGTACCAATTAAGGTGCCTACTGATCCGAGACTAGCTGCCAGATGTGCATATTTCAGGTTTTCCAGGAGTAGTTTTATATTGTTGTAATCACCTTTCAATGAAAAACTAAAAACACCACCGTATCCCGACATTTGTTGTTTTGCAATTTCATGACCCGGGTCGGTTTCTAATCCGGGATAAAAAACCTGTTCTATCTTTGGATGATCCTGCAGAAAACTTGCAAGTTGCATGGCATTACTGTTCTGACGGCTAATTCTTAATTCCAGTGTCTTAATTCCGCGAATGAGAAAATAAGCAGACATAGGATCGAGGCTTGCACCAAACACCTCTTTGAAATGATAGATTTTTTTTACCTTCTCTTTATCACCACAAACTATACCTCCCAAAGCATCAGAATGCCCGCCCAGGAACTTTGTTGCACTGTGTATTACCAGGTCTGCTCCAAGCTTTAACGGATTCTGGTTTATGGGTGACGCAAATGTATTATCGACAATAACTGTGGCGCCTGCAACTTTTGCCACCTTTGCCAGCCTGGCCAGATCTATTACTTTAAGTGTAGGGTTGGTAGGGCTTTCAAGGTATACAGCCTGGCATCCTTTAGCTATCTCTTTCTCAATTTGTTCATGATCAGTAGTGTCACATAATTGCACATCAATTCCAAAATGCGGGAGGTGATCGAGTAATATCTTACTTGTTCCGCCGTATGTGTCTTTTATAGAAACAACTCTATCGCCAGGCGAAAGCATTGTAAACAGTGTATTGCTTATAGCAGCCATACCGGTTGAAAAACTGGTTGCTGCTTCGGCTCCTTCCAGAATCCGGACTTTTTCTTCAAATACATGTACTGTAGGATTTGAGTTTCGGGTGTAAATATGGCCCTCTTTTTTACCCAATGCCACATCCTTCCATGTATCTAAATCCTTGTAGTTAAAAGTTACACTGTGAAATACCGGCATCTGTGTTGATCCATAGGCAGAAATTTCAGAATCTGCTGACCAGACCGATTGAGTGCCCTGTCCCGGGTTTAACTGTTTATTATCTTTCCTGTCTGACATAATAATTTTGCTTTATTGTTGAATTATATTATAAAGGATTGAGAAAATATTTTTATTGGTATTTGGGAATCATGTCAATATACGCGGTGTTAATCAGTTGGTTATCCTGGATTTCGAGTTTTTTCATCAGGTTTTCTACGGTTTGTAATGCTTCTTTTTTGCTTGTGTTTTCCTGTATCACAAATTCAAGTTCAATAAAATTTCCAAGGCCTTCAACCTTGTCAAAGTGGATACGGGTATGACCAATTTTATATAAAGTACGTTGTTTTTTAATTACTCCGCGAACTCCCAGGGAGTGAGTCAGGATACTTTTCAGGCTTTCCGGTTCATTTGTCACGGATATCTCGTATTGAGACACCTTCGGTCCGCTTGAATCAGCCCTTATATAATAAATAAGTTCTCCTGACCCGGAATCGAAAATACGAAGTTTTAGTCTGCCTTTGGAAATATTAAAGAATATATCCTCCTGCCATATCTGCTCTCCGGGATGCTTGCATAGGGTTTCCGCAATTGTTTTTTGCCGGTTAAAATCACCAGCCCATGCTTTTATTTCAATATTTTCTGCCATAAGGAAGAACCAAAATAGTAATTTTATTTTTGCAGCAACAGTTTCTTAACATCCCTAAAATCTCCTGCTCTGATTTCGTAAAAATAGATTCCGTTTGAGAGACCCTGGGGATTCCAGGTAATATAGTTCAATCCTTGTTCTCCAACAGAGTTAATAATAGTTCTTATTCTTTCACCAAGTGTATTATAGAGATCTATTCTAACCGGCATTTGCCTTGGTAATTCAAATGTAATAGTTGTAACGGAACTTACCGGGTTAGGTATGTTCTGCCCAAGGTTAAAGCCATATGACCGGTTTCCATCCGGAACAGTGAGACTTAATAAAGACTCAATATTCTCATCAATCCAAATAACCCTGTTCGCAGTCCAGTCTTTCAGATAATCAATTTCGTCAGAATAGCTCTGGAGGTGGTCAATCGGATCGGTTGGAGGGAACCATCCATCCTCTGGTAATTTTGGGTCACCCGGTCCAATCCATATTTCGAAATTTCTTTCTTTTGCTTCATCAAGAGTGTCAGCAACATCATCGATATATTGGTGAAGGTTATCAATATGGAGGATATCCTGCCTGTAGTCCCTCCACCTGTCGATAATAAGCTGTACAAATGATGAGTCATGCATAAGTTTTCTCCACCAGAATGGAACCTGAAAACCATCACCGGTTTTAAAACCTTCATCTTCAAGGAAAAATCCCAATTGCCAGCCGGAGTAATATTGACCATCATAATATCCAATGTTTCCAAAACTAAAATTATGGTCCCATACCGGTCCGGCAGCTAACTTTCCACCATTACTGTCTTTGCTTTTATACAGATAAGCGCTCAATCTGTACCCATCAACATTCTTGGTTAATTCGTTAAGGATATAGTAATCAGCAAAGGATTCAACATTAAGGTACCCGGGATAACCTGATAAGTTATCAGCATAATTATTACTATTCATAACATATTCAAATGCACCAATATAACCCGACAGGTAGTTAACCTGTTCCTCAACAATATCATCAGCATCAGGATAATGAAACTGATACCGGATGGTTTGTGTTGCACCGGGAAAGGGTGGATATTCCGAATCTATCCCCGGTTTCCAGCCTTCTTTATCAACTTTTATTATATATCCTCCGGTTACATCATCACCATTAATTTCATCAGGATTAAGTTTGCTGATATTCACCCGGTTATTATCTCTCTTAATTTTTTCCATCAGCACATATATTCCCTGGTATTCACCATTTAAAACCAGTTCGCAGTATTTGGTGCGGGAGGCGTACCAGCCCATTTCGTTTGCAAGCTTAAATGTAAGTACATTTCTTAGAAACGACCTGTCGTAATAAGAGGCATATAAAATCCAGTCATTTTCTTCAGGCATCCCCAACAGGGAAACATTATTATTGCTACCATCTTCATTTTGTGTTTCAATCCCATACGATTTTTTTGACCACCCGGATGAACTTGATCCTCTGATCTCAATACTGATTTTCCCGGAATAATTATTAAGCGGATCAGAAATATTATTTCGTTCTCCTTGTTCATTGTAAATAATACCCATGTCAGCCACTATTCTTGGATTGTCATAAGGTATAGTTAATCCGTTAGTATTAATAATTATGATTGGCAGGTTAGATGAGGTGAAGTCTGTTAATTTATTGCCTGCATATATTTGTGATTGGCAAATAAATAAGAGTAACAACGAAATTATAATATTAATAAAATGCTTTCTCATTTTTTTTAACCCGTAACCAGTAACACGTAACATTACAACCCCGCATCACAATTTCTTAATCCTAAACTTCTTAACTTTTTATCTCTTCGACCCTTCGACTTTATTCTTCTTTCCATTGGTAGCTAAACCGGTATTTACCTGATCCTAGTTCAATAGATACTGCATTACCATCCTGATGAACTTCTTTTATCCCGGTTACATTTTTCATTTCCTTCCCATCTTCCTGAACATTCTCAAGGACAGCATTTGGAAGAGTTACTGTTGCATGAGTATTAGGTGGTACAATAACCTGGTAATGAAATAATCCATCTGATATTTCCCATTCAGATCCAACTATACCATACATTGTATGAATAGTGGCTTTAGCGTTTGTTAGTCCGCCACCCGGATGGGGCTGGAAAAGGATATGTTTATAACCGGGTTTCTTTTCATCTATTTCAATACCGGCAACAACCCTGTAAAGCCATTCACCAATGGCACCGTATGCATAATGGTTGAGTGAGTTCATGCCAGGATCCTGGAACGTACTGTCAGGTTTAATACCATCCCAGCGTTCCCATATAGTAGTGGCGCCCATGGTGATAGGGTAGAGCCATGATGGGTATTCTTTCCTGTTCAAAAGCATATATGCAAGATCTGTATACCCATATTCAGTTAGTACATTGCTGATCAATGGTGTACCAACAAAACCTGTAGTTATATGTTTGAATGACCTGACGTCGTTAGCCAGTCTTTCAGCAGCTTTTTTCGCAATTGGTTCCGGTAACAGATCAAATGCTAAAGCCAGGGAATAGGCAGTTTGAGTATTTGAAGTCAATCGGCCGTTTGGGGTAACAAATTCTTTTTGAAAGGCGTTTTTAATATTTTTCAGCAGGGCAGTATATTTAATTGCATCGTCCTGTTTGCCGAGTATTTCTGCTATTTTCTGCAGGAGGTTTGTTGAATATGCAAAAAATGCTGTTGCAATCAGGTCCTTATCTGTGGTGGCTCCGGGGTAATCAGATCTTGTTGTATTAAATGCAAGCCAGTCGCCAAAATGCGGTCCTGTGTTCCATAGATATTTTTCACCTGATTGTTCTTTCATATAACCAACCCAGGCCTTCATGCTCTCGTATTGTTCCTTCAGAACTTGTTTATCTCCGTAGCTCAGATAAACAGTCCATGGAACAATAATGCTTGCATCAGCCCACGCAGCAGAGCCGCCTCGGTTTAAAACATCGGGAATTACCCATGGAACGGAACCATTGTCAAATTGATCGGCTGCCAGGTCTTTGAGCCACTTTGTATAAAAAGCTGCAACATCGTAGTTGAAACATGCAGTTCGTGCAAAAACCTGGGCATCACCTGTCCAGCCCATTCGTTCATCACGCTGGGGACAATCGGTGGGTACATCAAGAAAATTTCCTTTCTGACCCCACTGAATATTGTGTTGTAGCAGGTTTATCATCTCACTGGAACATTCGAAATTTCCGGTGGGGGGCATATCTGAGTGGATTACGATTCCGGTGATATCATCCAGGGTGGGATCACCCGGATATCCTTCAATTGCAACGTACCGGAATCCCTGAAACGTGAAATGCGGTTCATATATTTCTTCCTTTCCACCCTTTAAAGTGTATTGCACGATTTGTTTTGCAGCCCGGAGATTTTCGATATAGATGTTACCTTCTTTATCGAGTACCTCTGCATGCTTTAAAGTAACTGTTGTCCCCGGAGAGCCTTTAACCTTAAGTTGTATCCAGCCAACCATATTCTGTCCCATATCAAAAACGATTTCTCCTTCAGGCGTGGTGATTTTATTTATTGGTTTTACTTTTTCAATTTTACGTACCGGTGGTCCTTCAGGTGCAACAAGGATATCTTTATGGTGATCTATGATTTTTGCATCAGCCCAGTCTTTGTCATTGAAACCGGCTTTGCTCCAGCCATCTTTTTCCAGACGGGCATCGTAGGTTTCACCATGATAAATCTCAGACATAAGGATCGGGCCTGTCGAAGTTTTCCATGTAGCATCAGTTCCAATAATTTCAGTGTTGCCATCTTTATACGTGATCTCAATTTGCATCAAAAGAGCCTGTTTATTGCCATATGTATTATGGTTGTCCTCCCATCCCAGGAATCCGCGGTACCAGCCATTTCCAACAGTTGCACCAATAGCATTTTTACCTGTTTTCAGATTTTGAGTAATATCATAGGTTTGATACTGCAGCCGGTTGTTATAGCTGGTCCACCCGGGAGTAAAAACTTCATCACCAACGCGCTGTCCGTTTAACTCCATCTCATAAAGTCCGAGGCATGTAACATAAACACGTGCAGAACTTATTTCTTTATCAAGTATGAATTCCTTACGAAATATTGGACATGGTTGGGATGCTGAGACATCCTGTTCGTTCGCTGAACTAATCCAGGAAACCTGCCATTCGGAGATATGCAGTATTCCCATTTCCCAGTAAACAATTTCACTCCATTCTGAAGGGATATTTTTATCATCCTGTATTCTTACCTGCCAGTAAACCCTTTGTCCTGAATTTAATTCAGGTCCCTCGTATAGTACATGAATGGATTGACCGGAGTTTACATTTCCGGTGTTCCATAATAAGTTATTACCTGATTTTAATTCTTCAATTGTTGAAGCCACACGGATATGGTAGGAAGTTTGTTTCACATCACGCCGACCGGAGGTGATTTCCCAGCTCAGGCGTGGTTGCTGAACCTCAATTCCAACAGGGTTTGTTTTGTATTCAGTACGGAGGTTTGTAATTCCCGGTTTTATTGAAGTTTGTGCTTTCATTGCAAAAGGATTGCAGATGAAAAGGCAGATAACTAAAATGCCAGTAGCATACATAGTAAATGGACTGTTTGATTTTTTGGTGATCATAATAAACAGTTTTAATGTTATAAGTTCATTTTATTTCATTATAAATCGCTTCAACCAGCCTTGATTCATTTTCTTCAAACACCTTTAGAACATCTTCCAGTGGCATATTTTTTTCGATTAAAGATTTAATTTTTTCCTGCCTGTTTTTCATCTGATTTATCTGTTTCTTTATTGTTTCCCGGTCTGCAATCTCACTATGACCGCTGCAAAACTTTTCCGCATCCAGTGTTTCAAGTATTTTAGTGAGTGTTTTAACGTGTTCAAAAGAATTGCCTCCTTTGTATGAATGAATAAGCTGTGGTCTTGTCAGGAATATCTGATCTCCTATAAAAGCTGTTTTTTCTTCCGGGAAATAGACCACAATATCTCCCGTTGTATGACCAACACCAAAATACCATAACTCGATTATTTTTGTACCGAAATAAATATTCATTCTGTCACGAAAAGTTATTGATGGAACATAAGCTGCCAGTTCAGGTTTGTTCCATTCTGATTCATTTCCGTCCCTATTATTATGAAAAAACTCTTTCCGGCAATTCTCATGAGCAACAAAAGTGACAGTTTGCGGGAAAAATTGATTCCCCCAAACATGATCCCCGTCACTATGAGTGTTAACGAGATATTTTATTGGTTTATCAGTGATTTTCGCTATTTCTTCTATCACAGCATCAACAGAATTTTTATCCATTTTTGCATCAATTACCAGAACTTCGTTATCACCGATATACATCCCGCCTTGAGCACCCCGGCCTCCCAGTATTTCATATAAACTACCAGATATCTGTTTAAGTTCAACCGGTTTGGCTTCTTGTTGCTGTGCTATGGATAATGGAATGCACAGAACAATAAGAAAAAGTGTTAAGATAAGAGTGTTTTTTTTCATTTTTTGACCTCCTGTTTAGTTAATAATTTTCTATTTTGTGTATATGCTTTCTATTGAAATACCTGCTTAAATATAGCAGGTAACTCATCAACAGATGTATATTCAAGTACTTCAAGTTTCCTGTTTCCTTTTATCATTGCTGAAAGGTTGCCGGATTTTTGTTTGAAAAGGCAGATGATCCTTATTCCAAGCGATTCCCCCAGGGCAATTTCATAACCTACACCAAGTGATGGCTGTGTAACTTCTGCAACAATAATATCTGATTCTCTAAGCCATCCTGTATCCCTTTCAAAGATGGCAGTATCGGAAATATTTTCTCCCTGGTCATCCAGCTTGTTTTCTCCAATATGTTCGGTAAGCACTTTGCCATAGGCGCTCAGTTGGGATATAATTGTTTTATAATCCCGGGCATAATCCTGCCCGCCTCTTATTGATGCAGCAAAATATATTTTCATTTTTTCTTTAATCGCGGGATCCACATTGGTACTTCCTTCATATATTGCTCATATTCCTTGCCAAAACGGGCAAGCAGAAGACTTTCTTCATATTTCGAGATATAGTGTAAAAATGCTATCCCAACAACCCATACAACTGCAGCAGCCAGCGAAATATTCAGGATCAGAAGACCAAAATAGAGCAAAATTTCGCTCAGGTATATTGGATGGCGGACGATATTGAATACGCTTTCCCTGATCACACCGGCGTTCTCTCTATTCTTACCAAATACTATTGAATGACCTTTTATTGAGAGGTATCCGGAAATAATTAAGAAAACTAATCCAACCGGGATTCTTACAGCAGGCGGAATATACTGGTTAAGAAAAGTTGTATATTCCAGAAAAAACGAATCTGCTATCCATATAGCAGCAAATAGTAACGCCAGAATTATCTGTCCGGCATCACCGGCAAAATATTCACCGGTAAGATTTTTGTGATGATGATGTCTTTTATTGTGTTTTTCCTTGTGTGCCATATTAATTTAATTTATAAGGATAATTGCATATATTATCACTTAATATGGGGATAACCTTCAATCTTATCCACCAGTTTTAAATCTGTTTCATCTATTCTATCACTGTATTTATTGATAATTTCATTTATATTCCACTTTTTTGCAACCCACAGGTAATATAAAGCTTTCCCGTGGTCCGATTTTTTATAAGCCAGATATACTTCGATAAAACCTTCAGCGATGTCTTCAATATCTTTCTGTGTTAAATTTCCCGGCTTGCCCTGTAGAGATGGGATCATGATTTCATTCCCTATTGACAACAAATCCGGATTCTTGATTTCATTTAGATTCATACGATAAATATTTGGCCATAAATCGCCTTGATTGTAAAAATCCAGAGAGATTGTCCATAGTTTTTCACCAGGTTTAACTGTGTGTTGCCCGCCCGGCGTTTCATACCTTATTTCTTCTATAACCGGTTTGGTTTCAGGCTGTTCTGTTTCTTCAGGCGGAATTGGAACATCTTTGTCGACTTTTTCAGAAACGACCAGTTCTTTAATATCCGTTTCAGACACTTTTGGGGAAGGCCAGAAGATATAGGCAAGAATGATAATCAACAGTGGGATGACTAGCCAGAGCCACCTGGCAAGGGGTGGGGGTGTTTTAGAAACAGACGGAGATGGTATATCTTCCGGTTTAATAGAAATATCAGCTTGTTCAGCTTCTACTTGGTCAATTTTGTCTTCAATAATTTCTGACTTTAAATGTGAATATTTACGATTAATATATTCTCTTAAATTTGCTTCAGCTTTAAAATTTATGCTGTTGTGACCTGGAATTTCAATCTTTTCTCCGGTTTGAGGATTTCTACCAGATCTGGCTTTATGCCATTTTAATCGAAATCGTCCCAGACCACTGAGATTTACATTCCCGTCTCTATTGAGTCCTTCCCTGGTTAAATTGACTGTTTCTATAAGAAGATCATGGATCAATTGTTTAGAAGATCCGGTTTCTTCTGCAATCTTGTCCACTAGTTTTGCAAATGTTATTTTCTTTTTCATCATTAAATCCTCTTTATTTGAGTTCGTTTTTAATGGAAGAACCTGGTCGGAATTGTATAATACGTTTAGGTGGCAGTAGCATAAATTTGTTGTGATAAGGATTGAAGGATTTCCGTTTATTCTTAAAATAAGTACCAAAAGTCCCCAGACCAGGTATTGTAATACCGAGGTCTTTATCAAGAGTATCCCTTATAATCGTTGCACTGCTTTTCAACAATTGCCTTATCTCTACCTGTGATTTCCCCAAATGCAAAGATAGATTCCTGATTATTTCTGAATTAGTCATAATATTCTCCTTTTTTGAAGACAAAATTGACCAAGTAGAAGCTGAACAAGCTGATATTTCTATT
>JABUBN010000598.1_pt1 | contig 10569 bp, 17 predicted proteins | sample 7240341 | NCBI WGS metagenome assembly JABUBN01 (sample SAMN07256345, study PRJNA390944) | subsurface metagenome | isolation source: Methane hydrate marine sediment | place: Pacific Ocean: Eastern North Pacific, ODP site | reverse complement strand
TCGAGTCTCAACTCCGGACCTGGCGGATCTCCGGCGTTGTCGAGTCTCAACTCCGGACCTGGCGGATCTCCGGCGTTGTCGAGTCTCAACTCCGGACCTGGCGGATCTCCGGCGTTGTCGAGTCTCAGCTCCATGCCTGGCGTGATCGCCGGCGTTGTCGAGTCTCAGCTCCATGCCTGGCGTGATCGCCGGCGTGATCGAGAACCAGCTCAGGGCCTGGCAGGATCGCCGGCAGGATCGAGGACCAGCTCAGGGCCTGGCAGGATCGCCGGCAGGATCGAGGACCAGCTCTACAAATTACCTGCAGCGCAGGCCCCGGACCGTCTCATTTAACTTATTTGATACTTGCCTGAAAACCCTTGTTTTGAGTTCTTTGAGTTCTTTGAGTTCTTTCTCTACTGGTAAAATCATATCAAATTTCGCATTTTCGTCTCTATTTTATATAATTTAAATGGGGGGATAAAAGCATGAATCGCTCAGAGCTGATTACCATGCTCACGATCCTGGTAGTCGGCGTGTGTATCATCATATTGATCCTGCTCAATGGATGAAGATCGCCGGCGTGATCGAGTCTCAACTCCAGGACCAGGGGGATCGCCGGCTCGAACGTGGACCAGCTCAGGACCTGGCGGGATCGCCGGCTCGAACGTGGACCAGCTCAGGACCTGGCGGGATCGAGTCTCAGCTCCGGACCTGGCAGATCGCCGGCGTGATCGAGGATCAGCTCCAGGACCGGCAGGACCGCCGGCGTAACCGTGAACCAACTCTGCAAATCACCTACAACGCAGAATCCGGATCGTTCGACCGTCAATTGAAAAATTGTCAATTTTGAGAAAATTTGGTTTTTTGGTTTTTTTGGTTCTTTGTACGGTTTTTCCAAACGGCAAAACCGACAAATCGGACGGATTATTGGCAGGATTCCCGGCAGCGCTGCAGCTCCGGACCTGGCAGATCGCCGGCGTGATCGAGGACCAGCCCAGGGCCTGGCGGGATCACCGGCTCGAACGTGGACCAGCTCCGGACCTGGCAGCAGCTCGAACGATCCGGGATTTACGATCCGTATTACGGAAGGGGGAATTATGAAAAAAACTTGATTTTTTGCTTCTTTTGATTCATTAAAAGGCATTTTTCAAAAGGACAAAAAACAACGGGTTCAAGCAACTATCCCTCCATAGGAGGGATCATCAAAATTCCCCCATACCCCCCGTACCGAAGATCACCATGCCCCCCACACCAAAAAACACCATGCCCCCCGCACCGAAGAAAACCATCCCTCCGTAGGAGGGATCATCAAGTTTCCCCCATGCCCCCCACACCGAAGATCATTATCCCTTACCCTATCACCTTATTTGGGACAGAATTCTCGGCAGCAATTTCACACCTACCCAGACGATCAAACCCAACTTGACAAGATTATCATCAAACTCAATCGAACACCAGCGATCAGAATCATCGGAGCCACCGGAAACAGGCCCTGACAATACCGATTCGTGCTCTACCGGCTCATGCAGCTCAGGCTCAGACGGTTCAAACGCCCTCACAAAGCCCGGACGTTCATATACCGACCTGGGGACAGTTGGCGGTCGCTTATCAGCCTGCTGAGGGATGCCGGTCACTGGTTTTATATTTTGCCCGGTTTTACCAGTTGGATTTACTACTTTTTTTTTTGGCTTTTTCTTTGGCCGGGGCTGTGCTGAATCTATAAGACGCGCACGATGTCCCTTTGGTTTCGTATATTCGAGCAGACCATTTTTCATCCAACGGCGAACGGTTCGAGGCTCCGCGTCAACGTGCCTGGCGTATTCTTTGACATTCATTTTTTTAGCCATTATCCACTTGCCGAAAAAACCAAATTTCACTGATACTATAACCGGCAAAAAGCAGCAAAGCAAATAAAAGCCCGTTTAGCATTTCCGGCCAATGTCTGATTTTTCCAGGATAAACTTTCCGGTCCTGGCAGGTCCTAACCAGGCCGATCACCGGCGCTCGGGACCAGGACGATCCATAATAACGGTCCGCCTGGACCATAGAGTCCGAAAAGAGGCTTTTTGCCCTGTCGGTTCCGTACGGTATGCTACGCTGAGCGTCGAAAAGCACACCAAAACAGCATCTTTTTTCGACATGCCTAAGAATCAAAAGAATCAAAACGTCTTGAAAAGCGACGTTCTGCGTGGTATAATACCGACGAAGCGTGGTATAATACCGACGATAAGCGTTGATCTTCTCAAATGTCTATCCGAGAACTGAGCATAAATCATAAATCCCAGAACGCCCTACAAGGCACGATCTTGACCTGGGGCATACAATGATACCCACTTAGATCGCTTTAACGACAACAAGCCACCGACCGGCCCTGCAAACGTGGTTCCCCGGCCCGGCTTAACCTACTTTAGGCAGGACTCCAGGTCCGTTCAGACGAAGATCGCCCCGGTCCTGGAATTGATACTCGATCAAGAGCAATTCCATAGGCGATGTCACCAAGCCCCAAATCAGACAAAATGTCAATATTTTAAAAAACAGCCGGCTTTGAGCCTTTTCCCGGAAATCCCGCTTTCGAGGAACGCCCAGGATCGACAAACTCAAACCGAACGATACTATAAATGCCCTGATTTTCAAAGACAGCACGCCGGCGTCCGTGCCTGGGACATTGCCTGTCTATTTCCCGGATCGCCGGCCTTACCAATACGCAACAAGCTCAATTTCAAGCAGCTCCTTCATCTTTCTCAACTGCTCTTTTGCCAAGTCCTCGTCACCGCCATCCGCAGCTATATCAGCATCACCTATAAGATTGTCCAATTCTTGAATCAATTCCTCAAGCTCCATTGTTCTCTCCTTTAACAATCAAGCAGTTTTTCCTGCGCAAAATCTTATCGTAAAGCCGAACCATTCTATCGAGACTTGACACAATTCGCATCCTCTCATTATTCCGGGGATCGCCGCGAGCATATCGCGGCGGGAACAAAAGCCTATGATTCTTTTGTTTCAGCATTTTCTTTTTCTCCTGTCAACAAAAGCTCTGCTTACTTTGCAGCATTGAAGAATTTTTGAAGAATTTCGGCGACAACCCGGCGATTCCTTGATGGGTACTGTACGCCCAAACCCTCAAGACTTTCGTATTCCTTGATAATTATAGCCGGCAACGGGACCAGGTCCTCGACCGGATGATATTTCACCAAACCAAGATCCCCGGTCCATTCAACTGCGCACTTAATCTCCAGCTCACCACCACCGAGTCTCAAAACAAGACAGCGATCACAAAGAACCGCAACCGCCTTTTCCGGAGCGCTGGGCATATACAAAATACCCACCACCGGCATGCGCCAACTTGCTACCAGGTCAAGCTCTACAATGTTCACATTCTCACTGTCAACCAGCGACCCATTACAGACACAACACCTGACTCTTTTCTTGATTCTTTCCTTGATAATATTATCATAGTCCATTAGACAACCTCATTTCTTCATCGGCCAATTTATTTTCACAGAATAGCTTTCCGTCAACCTCCATTCCGTAACCTTGCCCGGCTTCGGAGCGCGAAACGTCCCACATTTTCTTTCCTTGCCGGTTCGTGCATCTCGTAGTATCACCCTGACAAATTTTTCAGGTCCCCTGCCCATAATCAAGCCTTCCTTTTTTTCAGGTCCCCTGCTCATAATCAAGCCTTCCTTTTTTTCAGGTCCCCTGCTCATAATCAAGCCTTCCCTTTTTTCAGGTCCCTTGCTCATAATCAAGCCTTCCTTTTTTTCACGTCCCCTGCTCATAATCAAGCCTTCCTTCCCGGTCTCGGCTTCAAATCAACACGACAAGACAAATGCTTACAACACCATTCAGACGGACACTTTTCCAACCTCTTAATCCGACACCATCGAGAACGAATATTATAAAACGAACAATTCTCACAACAAAATTCAGAGCGCACCCTGACTTTCATTCGTATTTTACTTTTCGAGCCAATTCTCCTCATTTTACCAACCTCGATTTCTGTATCTTCGTAAACTTACAAACAGAACCATACCACAAAAAGAACAATAGCAACCGGCAGCAAGTAATCTTCAACAACCATTATTCACTTCCATCCTCATTTTTTGTTCCGAGATTTCGGCAAACCAAAAACAACATCAAGCTTTCCCGTCACTCTATTCCTTATAACTATCAATCTAAGCTTTACCATATTTCGGTCCCATTGCTTATAACAGCCCCGGCACAAAAGACCATTAAGCGCAAACTTATCAGCGATACGACTACAATCCTGACAAACGAAAATATTTCTCGGCTTTATTCCATCCTCATTAACCAATTTCCTTTCCGCTGCATTACATCTTTCAAGTGCCTTTTGAATCATAATATTTTCTCCAAATCCGGCATAGAGTCCCCACCGACCTTTTCAGCGACACCCAAAACAACAAACGTAAATCACTTTACGACTGACATTCATAAGGCACACCGGTATTTGTCAATATCTTGTGGTTCGCATAATCAATACTGCGCTCGTGTTCCTCGGCAAGTTGAAGCAACGCCGGTTTCATGCGAGCATCGCCGTCCCTGCATTGGTCAAATATCCATCGTTTATATACATCGTCATCGACAAAGATTCTCCGCAAAAAAGCCAGCGTTGTTGAAACGTATTTCTCAAGATAATCAAGCTTACCTATCACCCTATCAACCACACGCTTAACTCGAACAAGAATACCTTCACCAAGAACGTCAAGATACCGTTTCCACCAATCCAATACCTTCATACGAGAAACATTTTTGTCACCGGTACGGTCTATAAATTTAATACAACCCGCAATCATTCCACCACATACTCTGGCAAAAGCATCGAGATCGCCATTTGTCTCTGCAAGCATCACAAAGGCATTATGAGCCTTATCTCCCAAATATTCAATCTCCCAACGGTTACAATCCTGCTCACCTTTACTCTCCATAGACTTGTCATAAAATCGCAGATATTGTCCGCTACCACGACAACCTCGAACGCCAAACGTCACTTCGTCACCTACAAGCACGCCGGATTCATAATCCAGTATAGGACGAGCCTTTCGCGGGCCTGAATAATCGTGATGTTCAATAACACTTACAAGATCGTGCGGCGATATGATTTTTTCATAATCATCGAAATACGGATCAATCCGCGTACACTTACCACCTTGCTGCCAACAGAATTCGATCAGAACCTGCAAGTCCTCTGGACTCAATTCGTCCAGGGCAGAGCCAGGGCAATCCATAGTAATACGCCCCTTGTGGAAATCTCGATCCTCACCAACATCATAATTTATACTTGCCCCGGACATCCATCCAAAATGGCGGTTGTAGTAGAGGTGGCCATAATCGAAATCGTCAGGTTCACCCCACAAATAGCAGAGAAATTGCTTGATTTGCTTTAAGAGCTTCTTATCAAACGAGATACGTAGCCAGTGTATCCCTAAAAAGAAAGGCTTTTGTGAATTCCACCTGGGTATTACATTACCCAGGTTTCCCACTTGAGACCCCTCTCTCAGCTCCGTTTCATTGACATTTAACTGACTATTTCCTTGTTCAACTTCCGTGTACGTAACCATAATGGCTCCTATCTTAACAATGAAGTAATTTCATAGCTTGCCCAACTTAATCCGGCTTCTTACCGACAAATTCAAAGCTCTCTACTATTGCCCGTATCTTGCTATGCTTCGCACCATCCTTGCCATCCCATTGCTCGAATTTCAAATGACCGACCACGAGAATCGAGTCACCTTTACCGAAGTGCTCATTGACCACTTCAGCGCGCTTGCCGAACATCTTGCAGTCAATAAACAAAGTCTCCTCGCCTGGTGATCCATCTTGCTTTATCCATCTTCGATTGACGGCCAAGCCAAAATCAACAACCGCCGTCTGACTCGGCGTGTATGTCAACTCAGGATCACGAGTAAAATAGCCCATCAAAAATACCACGTTCAAATTCGGCATAATCATCCTTCGCTTCAAATACAGCCACGGCAATATTGACTCCCAGCCGACCCCACGCCCTGTTGGAAAGGCCAGCCAAGATCGAACGGCAACAATAATCAGCAACGTAATATCTATCCAAGATCACAACTTTCTTATAGTGAAAATGCAGCTTATTGCCAGACAGGAGATAAATCCAAATATGTTCATCACCACCCGTTAAAAAGTATTTCGCAGCCGAAGCTATCGAAACGAAAGCAGAATTTATATCGAACGGCTCAGTTGTATCAGACTTAGTTAGGGCAGCAAGATTGTCAACACAGACAGAGCAAATACCAGGTCCAGACCAATGACAAAACTCAGAAGTATTCATTACACGGGAAACACCTGCACAACGACAGACTCTGCGCTTTCGTAAATCCATCTCTTGATTCATTTCAAAATCTCCTAAAAAAAAACGGAGAGGGACACTTTACAAGACAAAAGCGTCCCTCTCCGAAGTTTTGCGCTTTATGGCCTAAAGCAGGTTCGGGCATAGCCGACATTGAAAAATAGGCAGGTACAGAGAGCCATCGAGAAACCCCCTGACCTGCGGTGACATGGAAACAAATGCAAGTGCAGGGAGCCGGTCCCCGGCCCCCTGACCTGCTTTGAGGCTCGCTGCGTGCTCCGGTTGCGCTCCCGCAGAGCCGTATCCCCACAACGATTTGACCTGATCTTTCGGTAATTATAACCATAAATGAAAATTTCTCAAACAAATTTTGCCTGCAATCTCTCACAGATAAATCCTCGTATCAAAACAACTTAAACGATACATCCCCAGAATTTCGAGGGGCTTTATATGAAAAAACTTGCTTTGCCCAAAGATTTGCACTTGACAGGAGCCAAAAGATTTGACGATAATGTATATCGTCGTTTGTGGCCCCTGGTTCTGTGCAAAACACCCGGGGCTTTTTTATTTTAAGCCAGTCCACTGGCCATTGATATAATAGCTTGCACGCTTACTCATGAAATGCCCTTAAACCACTTTTATTGTTAGATTGTTGCATAACATATATTCTCGGACGTTGTTGATTTTTTCATCAAAGAACATTCTCACAAATCCAAGTTAATATTAACTTCTCATCCAAAACACAAGCAATTATCGGCTTTCGTTGTCCAAGTGCAAGAGAATTTACGGTTTTAAAGTAAATTATTATCAGACCTCATAATTTCCGCCCGATAATCGACTTCGATGGTCCATCGAGCAAAAGAACCGCTCCGCTCCAGAAATTGCTCTTGAGGAAAGCCAGGATTTGACGATAATAAAATAGTCAAAAAATTGATGCGCAGATCCGCACAGCTTTTTTTGCGCACGCGGGCGCGCAGATCCGCTCATTCACAGGCCCCGCCGCACCTTGTCTGGTTGGGGCCATTTTCAATCCCTGATTCCACAGGTACGATAAAACCTGGCCTGGCAGATCGCCGGCGTGATCGAGTCTCAACTCCAGGCAAGGCAGATCGCCGGCGTGATCGAGTCTCAGTTCCGGACCTGGCAGGATCGCCGGCGTGATCGAGTCTCAGCTCCGGACCTGGCAGGATCGCCGGCGTGATCGAGTCTCAACTCCGGACCTTGCAGGATCGCCGGCAGGATCGAAGATCGCCAGAGACCGAGACCGGGTTTTATAGTATCCGGGAAAAGATTTGAAAACGTGGGCCTCTGCCGAGCAATAAAACAAAGGCCCACGATTACAGGGAAATATTTACACCTGATTATTATATAAAAGCCTTTGATCCTGTCGAGTAGAATCTCAGCGCTCCGGATCGGCGGAAAAGTCACCGGCCCTGAGAATCACCTGCAGCGCAGAGGACTCCTTTTGAAAATACTGGTCTGCTGCCGTAACAGTACATTTTGAATGTCACGTAGTCTCTCGATTCTATCTCGATCCCGAAACGCCCTGCTGGCCAGCCAGGCTTTTGATGATGTTAAAATTGTGATACAACAATTGATTTCTACCGCGCTGGCCTGTACTCTGCCTGCGATGATCCTATCGGCCCTGGCCCTGGCCCTGGTCCTGCGAATATGACAAGCCAGTGTAAGGATCGCCATGAAAGCAACGAACAATACAAACATCCAAAAAATCAACATCTTAAACCCCAATAACAAATCACCCGGTAAAACATATATCGGCTTTGCGATTAAATTTCTTGAGCAGCTCCAAGACACATGGGGACAGCAGGAGATCCGCCCTGGTCCCGAGCGCTCGAGATCCGCCCAGTCCCGAAAATTCCTTTCCCAGGATCGTCCAGAATGGACAATCGCCGGCCAGCCGGCACTATAACCGCCCCGTTTTCAAAAAGATATTCGCTGGCCGTTCGCGTCACCTTCATGCCTTGCCTTTCAATAGCTTAAACAGCTTGACACGTTCCCTCACTTCCAGCATCTTGATTCTCTTTAATGCCGCCAAATCCATCCGGCTTGAAACTTCACCCTCCAGGCGATCCCGCAATACACCTGGCGGCAAAGCATCCAGCTCAACGGATATGTCCCCGTGCTCGGCAACAAAGGCGGCTGTTCGGGTATCCGTCTTTTTGGCAAAGTCCGGCGGCAATTCATATCGCAGTATATCATCGTGTGTGAGAGCGCACTTGATGATTTCCGGATGGCAGCCCAGACTTGCCAAGCGTTTTCTTAAACTACGGACCATATCTTCCCCGGATGGATCGAAGTCCCCGAAATAAAGCACGGTGACCGCGGCGGTCTTTTCCATGAACCTTGTCGCGGCGTTGTGAATAGAATCCCATCCATCGTATCCCCGGCCAACGTTAAACGTGGCCCCGTATGGATTCAGCACTTCCTCGAAGATTCCAGACAAAGCGTCTTTTTCGAGCCAGACTTCCAGATAGTCCGGTTGCGTGTCCCATACGTCCCGGCGATAAGCACGGCGGCAAGTCTCTGCAAACTCGGAAAGCCCGGACCACATGGAAACATGATGCGGCCGGCGCAGGCGATCTTCGATCCATTCCCAGGGGATAAGCCCTTCACGCCGTGCGCTCACAAGGGCATTGCTCACGGCCTGATATTGCCCTCGATTGTTTTTTATGACTTGACTTGTCTTGAAACGAGCTGATAATAGACCTGCCGGACCGTCATCGGATGCACTTCGGCCAGGATTCCTTTTGCAAGCTCTATCAGTTTAAGCGTCTTTGCGTGCTTGCCCATGCCTTCACACCTTCCTTTCCGTCTGGGACCGCCCAGGATGAACGATCGCCGTTTGACCGATACTATAAATCCCGTTTTTCAAAGGACGATCGCCGGCGGTCCACCGATCCCGATCGCCGGCGATTCTCTTTATTCACTTATAACGTAAAAACCTGGGAGCGAGACCGTTTCACGAAGCCGGCTTATAGTCACAAACAACCTTGAGAGGTTATGCAACAAAAGCGAGATACAACACCCTGAAACGACAGGAGTAAAAGAAATGATAAGCCGGCGCGGCGTGAAGATATGTTGCCCCGCTCCCTGGAAAAACTCTTTGTCGTTTTTACGGTCCATGATACTCCTTGAGCCAGGCCATAAGACCCGCCGACCATTCTGCCGGACGATTGAATAATATCCGATTAACTTCGTCCCTGACTTCCTTTTCTCCCTTGCTGACGTTCGCGCTTTCAATGACCGTATTAATACCCGCCCGGATTTCTTTCAAGTGATTTTCAAGCGATGTCTCTATGCTTATAATTTTCTCCAAACTTGCGTTAACGTCCAAAAGCAAATCGGCTAAAATGCCGAGCCGTTCTGTATATTTTTCGTCACCGTCTTTGATCGCTCTGTTTATTTCCCCGATTGATTCTAAGCTGTTTTCTGGCTGTTGCCGGCTTTCAGGATGTTCTTCATTTTGTTCTGGATCGCCATTCATATTTTAACCCTTTCACAAAAAGCAACCGGCGCAACGGACGATACAGATTCCCGTCTATATCAGGTCCATCGTTGCAACCGGTCGCTCGTACCTGATACTCTATCAAGAGTCCCCTGCCCAGGTCCAGGGAATTAAGACAAAAGACAGAGCTTAAAACCTATAGCCTAATCCAAGCCCAAAGCGAAGCCAGGCTTTCAAGCAGAAAAATGAGACAAAGCCACAAAAACATTCTAATCTGCCAAACCAACTCCAGAACCGGCAGAATCGCCGGCATAATCGGGAATTTATAGTAGGGCCTGGCAGGACCACCGGCTCGAACGTGGACCAGCTCATGGCATAGCAGGATCGCCGGCTCGAACGTGGACCAGTTCAGGGCCTGGCGGGATCGAGTCTCAGCTCCGGACCAGGCAGGATCTCCGGCGTTGTCGAGTCTCAACTCCGGACCTGGCAGGATCGCCGGCGTGATCGAGTCTCAACTCCGGACCTGGCGGATCTCCGGCGTTGTCGAGTCTCAACTCCGGACCTGGCGGATCTCCGGCGTTGTCGAGTCTCAACTCCGGACCTGGCGGATCTCCGGCGTTGTCGAGTCTCAACTCCGGACCTGGCGGATCTCCGGCGTTGTCGAGTCTCAACTCCGGACCTGGCGGATCTCCGGCGTTGTCGAGTCTCAACTCCGGACCTGGCGGATCTCCGGCGTTGTCGAGTCTCAACTCCGGACCTGGCGGATCTCCGGCGTTGTCGAGTCTCA
>JABUBN010000597.1_pt1 | contig 10571 bp, 6 predicted proteins | sample 7240341 | NCBI WGS metagenome assembly JABUBN01 (sample SAMN07256345, study PRJNA390944) | subsurface metagenome | isolation source: Methane hydrate marine sediment | place: Pacific Ocean: Eastern North Pacific, ODP site | reverse complement strand
AAAGAGGTTCATGTGCTAAGTATATTTAGAAATAAGAAAAAGTTGACTCTTAATTCCTTAAACAAGCTTTAGTATTTTTTTCATAACTAATTTTGAATGTTTATCAAAATATACTGGTGAGATTTCAACATCTACTATTTGAGAATATTTTGTTAAGATTGATAGATTATGCAATAATGATAAATCATTATCTGCATATTGAGCACATGTGTTTAGAATCTCTGTAAATCTTTTATCTGTAACGGCTTTTCCGAGTTTTTCACGTAATATTGAATGAGACCTACTTATTTCATTTTTTTGTAGTGAAGAAAAGACCCCACTTAAAGCCATTGTCATATTAAAACTCAAATCTTCATCTCCCATAGCTAAACTTTCAATTTTAGCTGTATAATGTTCTACAATAGCGTTTGTTTCAATTCCGAAATCCTTTCCAAGTGCTTTTATAAACTCTTCTTCCTTTCTTTCTACAAACAGAAAGCAATGATCGATAATTTTTTCTTTCAGCTTCTTGATGACTAAATCGCAATTTTTGACTCTAATTTTCTTTTTTGCACTTCTATCTATTATAAAATTGGGTTCTCTGAAAAACTGTTGGTATATAATAAAAGTAATTACATCTTCGTAGGGGCAGGAATTATAACCCATTTTTTCACCAACTTGTTTCTTCGAAGTAAAGTTTATTATTTCATTATAAAATAACCAAAAACTACCTTTAAATTTTCGTATTATGTTGATTATCTCACCATATACTCTATTTTAAAGAAACCTCTGTTTTCTACTCTAAAACTCTATTAATCAATATATTTAATTCATCTCTATGCTTCAGATTCTTTTTAATGTAGATTTCTTTAGCAATAGTTGCAATTCTAGTTATTACTTCTTTTTCAAATATTGGAATCTTGATATTGGACATTACCCTTTGAGTAAAAGCCATTCTGTGACCTCTTCTAGCACCATATGAAAGAAAATATTTTCTGAAAAAATCACTGTTTAAGTAACCTAATAAGAAGAAAGGATTAACATTTGGAACAATTGTTAACACATCACCAGAGGGATATACTCGGTCATAAGTAAGACTGAATCGGTTTGTTAAACTACGATCAAGAGTTGGCACAAAGATTTTTGGTTTTTCAGAATATAAATCGTGTTTTTTAATATTACGTAAAGCTTGCCAATGGAACCAACTTTTGTTTTTTGGAAGGTATCTCTTTTTCATATTTTCTTTGAAAATTTCTATTTTATCATAAAAATAAGGAAAAGAATCTTCTACTTCACTTTCTTCAGTGATTTTGTCATCTATAATGAAATATTTTGTTTCACCCTCAGTCCAATATCCTTTGCAGTGTTTGGCCTTGACAAATGATTTGATAATTGATTTTTCGTTAAAATTTAGATGCTTTATCTCTTCTTCTTTTATTTGAAAGGCTTTTTCATATCCTGAGACTAACCCTACACCAACAAAAGCTAAATCATGTAAAGGCTTTGATTTTGGAATTCTTATTTCTGGGTGTGTTGTCCATACGTCGTCAGCTGAAGAGAACATTTTTTTCTTATGGTAGTGAAAAGTTTCATTACTTTCTTGCTTTTTAAGTGCTACACTAACTTGTGAGAATATTTGACTAATACTAGCTTTCTTCCCTTTTAATTGTAAGTAGAGTGTATTATCACTTGGTTTCAATTTACTTTTTCTAAACCTAAAAATAATCGTTTCAGGATTTTCCCCTTCAAATAAACGTACTTCATCAAGATCAATAACTAGTTCAAAATAACCATTGGTGATAATTTTCTCTCTAACGTATTTAGCAAAAGTATTGTAGAAAAAGCTATAAGGAACAATGTAGATTAGTTCTCCATCTTCTTTCAAGAGGTTGATAGATTTAATAATGAAAGCGTAATAAATGTCAGATTCACGGCTTTTAGAAATAGTAAAAACTTTCTCTCTAATATTGAAAGGCAAAGAGTTGTAATGTGAGTAGGGAGGATTTCCAATGATAACATCGAATTTTTTACCATAATTACAATCTAAATAATCTTCATTATGAATTTTAAACTCTCTAAATTTCGCTTTACACGTTTCATAAAGTGAAGAATCGATTTCTATTCCTTCAACATTTTTATAACTTGCTTGCAGCAGTTCTTCTAAAAAAACCCCTTTTCCACATCCAGAATCTAGAATTAATGCTTCCCTTTTCATTATTATTTTACTACTAATTAAATTAACCATTAATCTTGCAATAAGCTTAGGGGTTTCGACAAAAGAAATAGATTCTTTGTAATGTTCTCCGTTATTCAATGTCAGTATAACTAGAACTAGTCTTTTAAAATTGTTGCTCTACAATGCTTATCGAAAATTACAATTAGAAAGAATACTAGGAAGTTAAATGTTCATTCTTTCTTGCAAATCCTTAATCTTTTCAGGTATTTCGTCTACAAATCTAGTAATAACAACAGGAACTTCTTTGATTCTATCAGCAATAGAAGATGACCACATACGAATTTCAGATGTCATTTCAGTAGCTATTACTGCAATTAGACCGTTTTTTATAGCTTGAATAGTTATAGTGAAATGTTCATAAGCAACATCTTGAAGCCTCCACATCTCCTTACTTTCAGTTATTTCACCAGCAAGATGAGTAATAGCCATAAGTAGACCTGAAAGAAGTAAATCATTAGCTTTTAAGCTTTCTTTTAACTTGGAGTAAATAGGAATCCCGCTTTCAGAGATTATGAGTAGACCTAAGACTTCCGCTTTCTTTCTTTTCTTTTGTATCATCTTCAATGAGAGTAAAGTTTTGAATTGAGGTAAAATGTATTCAAGGAAATTTTCTCCCTCAATTTCCATAATTCCAGTTTTATTAGCTTTTTCAATATTAGTTTTGATAATTTCTATATCTCTCTTTAATCTATCAAAATCAATATCTTTCATGATATTTTTTGCTTTTTCAATAGCTTCTAAAGCTTCTTCTTGTTTGTTATTGACAGCGTTAAGAACCGCTTTAATCATTAAACCTGTTGTTAATGTCTGATTGTGGGTGTTTTCTACAGCTAACTGAACTACGTTCTCAATATAGTTAAGAGCTAAATTAAGCGATTCTTGCTTTTCAAGAAGACGGTAATAAAAAAGATGAACAACTGCTAGTTGAATGTTACAAACTAAAGTTAGTTCTATATCTTTGAATGTTTGAAATTGTTCATTTGCTAATTGTAAAAATGTAAGCGCGTTTGATAAGTTGTGATTTAACATTTGATAGAAACCACGAAGATAATCTACTCGTGCATTTATTATTGGAGTTTCAAGTTCCATTGCTAATGTTCTTAGTTCACCCAAGTATTTCTTAGCATTATTCAAATCTTCTTTTCTCAGATAAAAATGAACTACTTCATAGAGAATGTAAGCCTTATGCAAAGATTTTTCTTTCTTTTGAATATCATAAGCGTGTAAGAATGATTCTTCTGCTCTTGGGTCGTCTAAAATGTAATAAATATTGCCGATTTCTGTAAGATAGAGAAAAGGCCACTTACCCGTAGAATCTCGGTAAAGGCTTATCGCTTGTTCCATCATTTCTTTAGCTTTATTAAGCTGACCAATGTCAAAATATGTTTCTGCTAAATTTCCACGTGCAATGGATAATCTGTAATTGTCGTTATATTCTTCATGTGCAGTTATAAGATCACGAAAGCTCTTCATAGCTTCTGTATTATTACCTATAAAGCTAGAAATAGCTCCCTTTACGTTTAGATATGTAGTTTTGATTTTATAGAAATTGTATTTCTTGATGTACGAATCAATAAATTCTATCATTTCTTCGATATTTGCTTCTAAACCTGAGTGTAAGAACCACCAAATAACATTTAAGTAAGCATCTTGGAGTCCAAATTGTTCGATTTTATTCTTTGTTTCTTGAATTCTTTTTGTTATGTACTTGTTTAATTCTTTAAGTTTAACAATATCTCCTTGCTGACCGTAAATCCATGTTTGTATAGCGATAATCGACGAATACTTCTCTTCATTATAATCTCTATGTTTCTCAAATTTGCTTGCTAACTTCTCGATTTTCAATACTGTTTCTTGGTAATTAGAAGGATTCTCCTCAAAATAGGCCACAAAAATGTCAATATAAGGGTGTTTAACTTGTTTTAATACCCTAATAAAATCTTCATTTGCTTGCATTTTAAATGTAATATAACAACTTAATTCGGCAAGAAGAAGTATATCAGAGGAATCTTTTTCTTCTAATGACTCCTTAAGAACTTTAATTGTACTCTTTCTTAGACGTTCATTAGGGTTAGCATCAGTCAATACCTTAATTTCTCTCTCTAATCGCTTTTTAATTCCATCAGAAAATTTTGTTAAAAAGAAATCATAGATTTTTTGCATTAGTTATTAGCATGTAATTCGCCATTAAAGGTTTATTATAGTTCTAGAACTATAATTATCAAATAGAAAACAATTTAAAAATTGAGCGCTTTAATCGTTTAAAATATGTTTAGCTATAATAATAGGTCTTTAAAATGAATTTGGAATAGATCTCATCATACATCGCAACTAAGGACTCTTTTGCTACTTCTTTTTCAAAAACTTTTTTCTTTCTTTCTTCAGGTTTTCTTTTTCTCCAAATCAATGCCATTAGAGTGTAAAATGTTTTCATGATATAGTATAGACTGAGAGGAAGAGCAAGAACTACTTTGGATATAAACAGAAAGCCTTTTCCTACCATCTTGAAAGTTTCTCTAGCAATTTGTTTACTTTCATCATCAATTTCTCTTTCTGCGTGGACATAACGATCTCTCAGTCTTTGTTGGATTTCTTTAAAGCGAGTGTTGAAGAAAAATTTAACTCTTTGTGTCCAATTTTTACTGAATATTGATTTATTATGGGAAGATACATGCTTTACGTATGAAATGAGAACTGTAATCAATTCGTAGAATGGAACGAATAATCCGATACCGAAGTTTCTTATCCTTAACATCCATCTTTTGAAGAAAGAGCGTTTAGAGAAGTGATCTAGAATATATCTTTGAGCTCCCAAAGCAAGTGAATATGCTATCTGACTGTAATCCAAATCACTCAATTCGTGACCAGAGGTTTGTTCTGCTTGCATTATCCCTTTGAGAGCTCCTGTGATTAATATTGAGCTATAGAAATGTCTAGAAACAAATTTGTCTTGTAATTTATTCGTCACAAATTGGAGCGTTTGTTTAGCTTCTTGTTTAGTCATGTCTTTACGATTAGCAAAAAGCTTCAAACCAGGATTGTTCAACCAAGGAAAAAGGGAATTCTCTTTTTGCCAAATCTCTAAGGAAAAAGCTCTAGCTAGAGGATCTTCGATTAAAGACATGTCTATTCGATCTTTAAAATCTGAGGAAACAAATTGAAGGTAGAGCGTCTTAATTCTCTCTGATAACGCTGTTGGAGCTAAATTGAGTATATTCGTTATTCGCTTTCTAATATTATCTAAATCACCATATAAATCAATCGTGAAATCTTCAAAAGTTTCTTGAGAGATAGGCGGAGCATCAAAAAAACTGAACGATGCCTTAGAAGCTATATATGGCAGAGCAAATAAGTCTTCCAATTTCTGATAGAATGAACTCCACCGATAAGAACCCAATTTTACCATTCTTAAACTTGAACGATGGAATATTGCGTAAACAGGTCCAAAAACCATAGCAACAGATGAAAGAATTCCCATTACCGTTGAAAATATTATTGCAAAAATTGCAATAACTATCGGATTAACATCCTCTAATCCATATTTATCTAAAAAGCCTACTATAAACCCATCAAAACTTGTTGCTTTGCTTTGAATTACTTCTATAGAAATCCAAATAATAACGATAACAATTAACAGGTGATCATATGTTTCTCCTACTCCCCTTTGTATTGGGTAAGCCTTATTTATCCTTTCTTCTTTTATGATAACTTCATCAATCTCTTCCTCTAATTTAATGATTTCAAATTGCTGAGGAGTAGAAAAAAGATTCGATGTATAAACAAAGTATTTTCTCCATAAATTGAGATGCGGTACTAATTCTCTTAAACCCCGAGGAATCAAAATTTCATAAATAATGAAAGCTGTTTTAGCGAATAAAACAACTGTAAAGAGCACTAAACCTACTAACCATAAAAGCGATGACAAAACTGATTTGTAGATTTTATTTAGAAATGTTCTCATTCTTATATTATATAGCATTACTGTCTTGCTTTTAAATTTGTGTAATTGTTCGATTTTTTGTAAATGTCAAAATGCAATTGATATAATTAAGAAAAAGAAGTGAAAAAAGATGTGAATATGCCTAGTATTTGATTCTCGGGTCTATAAACACATATGTGATGTCTGTCAACAACCGCGATACTAAGAACAAGAACGGGAATATTGTGTTGATTGCCATAAGAAAAGGGAAATCCCGGAACAACGCAGCTTCAAGGAAATATGTTCCTAAACCTGGCCACCCAAAAACACTTTCTACCATCACACTTCCACCTAATAATCCTGGAAGTGAACTACCAATTATTGTTACAATGGGTAGCAACCCATTACGAAAAGCGTGTTTATAAATTATACCTCTATCACTGACTCCTTTTGATCTTGCAGTTGTTATATAATCTTGTTTTAAGATTTCAAGCAATTGCGAACGAATTAACCTGGCCATGAAAACTAAATGACCAAGTGTTAAAGCTAAGGTTGGTAAGATCAAGTACTTGTAAAACGCAGGATTTAACAATAATGGCTTAATAAAAGCATCTTTATTCGCTACTCCAGTGAAGTTAAAAAGTGTGAATGAGGAAAACATCAGAAGTTTTGCAAGCCAGAAAAGAGGCATGGAGTACCCAAGAAGCATCGCTACAGTAAGAGAAGTGTCCCAGAAACTTCTTGCCCTAGTTGCTGAAATCACTCCTATAGCAACCGAAAGCAATAATGAAAGAATAAAAGAGAGAATATTCAAGATAACTGTATAAGGTGCATGATCTTTTATTATCTTCAATATAGGTATCCCATCTCCTGCAACTGTATAATACCAGCTTTTACCAAAATCTAAGTGTGTTAATTTATACAAAAAATCAGCGTAACGAGTAAACCAAGGAATTGTATAATCATCGTTATCTAAGAGACCCATCTCAGTGGCAGCTCTATTGTAAGCACTGTTGTAGCAATCGGCGTTCTCACATTTGAGTAAACCAATTCGAATAAGAATAGGATCACCAGGTGAAACATTGATCAAGGTGAAATTCATAAGAGTAATACCGACCATTAGAGGGATTATGTACAGAACTCTACGTATAATATATCCTCTTAGAGTCATATCCTCACTTTAAGCGTCTATATCTGTTGAACGAGTTGCCTTTATTTCTGATTCTGTTTACAAACTATTTTTTGTGCAAAATCTAAATTGACGAAAAAATACGACTTAGTTTAGATTATTATAAGAAAAAGATAGAATATTGAGTAAAAAAGGTTAAAATGGGAATACTTTGATAAAAGATTTTTGTCTTGGAAAAGATTTCATAACTTGGAAAGATTGGTCTATCAACAGTAACAACGAAAGTAATTATTCTAAAACAAATATTGAATGGGTTCCTACATTGTTTCTATTTAACACTACTTCGCATCAAATTGGAAAGCACATCGGAATTTATGGTTTTTGAAGAGTTATTAACATTTGTTAATTCGTCTTCTTACATGGGAAAAATTGAGAAAAACATATAAGTTTCTTTAAGAATTTAATAACACAAGATTTATATTTTTTTTACTTTAACTTCTCAAAGCCATATGTTAAAGAAAAAACAAAAAAAGTTAATAGCAACAACTATGTTATTAGTTATAGCATTATCGTCTATTAATTACAACGTTTTTACGAATTCTTGGTTGGAAAAAACAGAAAATATTCAACCACAATCACTTTCTACCGAGAAAGTAGAAGAAACAAATAACCAACAATCGATTTATGAATTACACAAAGAAATAGTGCAGAAGAACATAAAAATCAAACAAGAGTATAATAATCCAAAAAAAACTGAAAATCTAAAAACAACATTGTCATATAACGTAAACGATAGTGAAAATTTCTATATCTTGAATAGTGATCTTACAAGCTATACAACAATAATAACAGAGTGTATAGAAGAAAGTAATAATGCCTACTTTTTTGTCCAAAGTAGTATAATAAGCATTTTTGGGAGAGAGAGTATAGTCCAAACAATTAATACAGAGAAAAATATCTTCGAAAACCAAATAATCTACAATGAGACAAATATCTTTGGAGACCTAGAAGGAACAATGGGAAATATTGGAGATGGGAAAGTAATTGTTCTTCTAGCTAATCTACCTTCTGGAGTGGCAGGATATTTCGACCCAATGAACGAATATACACAAGAATATCTTAACGACAACGGAATGTCGGAATATAAATCCAATGAATGGGAAATGATTTACATAGACTATCTTGAACGGTATGAAACAACACTGGCTCACGAATTTCAGCATCTAATTCATTTCAACCACGATATTTATGAAAGCAGGTGGTTCGACGAGGGATGTGCAGAACTAGCAGGATTAATTACAGGAACCCAACCTCTGGAATGGAATAACATTACACCATTTGCAAACAGTTATTTTCGTTATCATTCCGACGATTCATTAATTTATTGGAATTTTTGGAGTGATGGGGGAAGAGACGTAAGAATAGATTATGGGGGAGCATACATGTTTCTACTGTACTTATATGAACAATTGGGAACGGAAAACCTAAGATACATTGTTAATGATACTCTTCCAGCAGTTCATAGTATTTCTAATATCTTGTCAAATAACAACATGACTTTCAACGACTTTATGATTAATTGGCAAACAGCTCTGCTCCTAGATGATACCTCTATAGATAATAAATACGGATTTAAGAACGCTAATTTCACCATTAGTACACACAGAACTGTAACTGGAGAGTTTTCTAGTACAATAAATGCACGTTATTATGGGTTTTACACAGTTCACCTAAACTACACAGAAGACAATTTAGAAACAACAATCTTGAATAGCAATAACAAAGTAGTTGGAATGATAGCTATATATAGACAAAACAACTCAATAATTAAAATAGAACAAACAGTAACTACAAGTTCAGCATTATTATTTTTACCAACAGAGAACTTTACGGATGTCGTATTATCATTCAGCTTACTAAATACAGACCAACCTTCAATAACAGGGGCATTTGGAATAGGTTCAACAACAATAATACAAATACGAAATGTAGATCCATACTACCTCTCAATCAATTCGCCCTCATTTATCTTAAATTCCTCATACTTCTCAATATATGGGCTTAATATCTTGTTCATTAATGGCACAGACATAATATATGGAAACGAATACGATAATGTATTTATCACAATATTTAACGAGAGTTATATAATAACTGAAAAACTAGTTTTCGAAGAAAATTATTATGGTTGGGGAAAATCAGTAAATATTTCTCATCTAATGCCAGGAATATATTATGTTAATCTGAATGTTACGACAGCTAATTATTATTATAATACTCAATTATACTCTTTTGAAATAGAATTTGAAATACTATTTTCTGTACCATTATTGATAATCAACAACATTACAAAGACCATTTATGTAGAGTGCAATATAAGTGTGAATCCAAGCATTTTTTCAAATTATATCTCTAGTTATGGAGAAACTTATGCTTATTTTTATAATTCAACACATCATTATATCAATAGAACAGTACTAACAAAACAGAATCCAGAAACATGGAAAACTAATATTACAACAACTTTTCTAAAAAAAGGTCAATATTATGTGTACATAAGACTGATTTTTGAAGGAAAAACTTACAATTCCTTCAGATCAAACGTTGTTTTATACACTTTTTCAGAAGAAAGCACAATATCCAACATCAAAATATACATTCCTATAATCTCTTCAATAGGGGTAATAATGATTGTTGCCCCACTACTAATACGCCTAATTAAAAGAAAAAGAGCAATTAAAATGTAATGGAAATTAACCCTGTATATACATCAAATTAGGACTAATAAATGGGAACCGCCTGTGTAGGGAAGAAAATCAATAATGGAGTTAGTCTTGTAATGAATTGGTGAGAAGAACAGAGTTCTACAGCTCGTATACGCATACAAACACCGAAATCCATCCCGCTCAAACAAAATCGCATTAGAATTTTAAAAATATACTATTCCTTTCTTTTCATATATTAAATGGAGCTAGCTATCCATTGAATTAGGTGATTCAAGGAGTTAAAGTTGCTAGCTCCAAGAAAATATAAAGGTATTTTATTTTAAAATTTCCTATAGAATAAAATAATCTAATAGGAGGTAAAACTTACTTTCATTGAACTATAGACGATTTTGACACATAAAGTTTAAGTGTACGAAAAAATATGTATATTTGGTGATTCATTATGGAGTTTAAAGAATTAAAAGAAGCAAGTACACACAAAAAAGAAAGGGAAGGAGAATTTTGGGAAAATATTGGTAAAAAATCTAAATCTTGTTATTCTGTTTTATGGGTAAGTTATACACACAAGAGAGTAGAAGAAGA
>JABUBN010000596.1_pt1 | contig 10579 bp, 8 predicted proteins | sample 7240341 | NCBI WGS metagenome assembly JABUBN01 (sample SAMN07256345, study PRJNA390944) | subsurface metagenome | isolation source: Methane hydrate marine sediment | place: Pacific Ocean: Eastern North Pacific, ODP site | reverse complement strand
GGCTTTCCATCGGGTAGCGGCTTCAACCTCCTTTACATTACTAACCGGGCTACAATTTTAGATGATTTAAATCGAGTTACGATGAAAGCCCCCCAGGCTGGTCATGTGTCACTAATCATATGACGAGCACAATTGCTTGACTTTTCACTTAGTATCGGATATACTACCTACGGTTTAGAACTTATTGATATAATAGTTTTGGTAGTCAGTAGGTAACCAGACTTAGTAAGTCTGAGTGCTTTTTCAAGGACTTTCAGTTTCCGTTACACAGAAATAGATAGCTGATGAAGATTGCTATTAGTGGTAAAGGTGGAGTAGGTAAGACGTTATTAGCTTCTCTCCTTTCCAGGACATTCGTTGAATTCGGCTATTCCGTTATTGCCATAGACGCTGACCCCGATGCTAATCTAGCTGCCACCCTTGGCTTTCCTCATCCTGAGAAGATAACCCCCATATCTGAGATGAGCGCTCTTATTGAAGAAAGGACAGGGGTACGACCTGGCCAAGTTGCGCCCTATTTTAAGTTAAATCCTAAAGTCGATGATTTACCGGAAAAGTATTCTCTAAAATATAACGGAATTAAATTAATGGTGATGGGGCGAATTAAAAAGGGTGGTAGCGGTTGTTATTGCCCGGAGAATGCCCTGCTACGCGCTCTGCTTGTCCACTTACTTGTAGCCAGGGATGAAGTGGTAATCTTGGATATGGAGGCTGGGATAGAACATCTAGGCCGCGGGACAGCAAGGGCAGTGGACAAGTTGATTATAGTAGTAGAACCGGGTAGACGAAGCGTTGAAACAGCTTACAGAATCACTAAACTGGCAAAGGATATTAGTTTACAAAATATCGCCGTAGTAGGCAATAAGCTTCGAAGCCAATCGGAGAGGGAATTCCTAATTTCTAGCCTGCCCGACTTTGAATTTCTTGGCTTTATCCCCTATGACCAGGCAGTAGTAGAAGCTGACCTTGCCAATCTTCCTCTTCTTGACGCTAGCCAGCAGATTATTACCGAAGTAAGAAATATCTACCAGGCTTTGTTATCCACTACTCAGGCAGCAAGCACAATAAACTAGTCAGAAAGGTTTCAAAGGGGAATCCTTAAATAAAATAATAAATAAAGGAAGTTTTCTGTGGCTTATGATGCGGTAAAAATGAAGGACTGGCAGATTGCAGAAGCTGCCGAAGTAAACATGCCAACCCCCGACGAGTGGCGGGAAAGGCTCAACCTACAAAAGGACGAGGTGCTTGCCTACGGAAGAATATCCAAACTCGATTTCTTGAAGATAATGGAGCGCCTCAAGGACAAGCCAGACGGCAAGTACATTGAGGTGACTGCCATAACCCCCACACCGCTGGGTGAGGGGAAAACTACGACCACGATGGGTATCCTAGAGGGCATGGGTAAGCGAGGACTGAATGTAGGCGGCTGTATTCGCCAGCCCTCGGGTGGTCCCACCATGAATATCAAGGGAACCGCTGCCGGCGGTGGTAATGCACTGCTTATCCCCATGACCGAATTCTCCATGGGCCTTACCGGCGACATCAATGACATCATGAATGCTCATAACCTGGCTATGGTTGCCCTTACCGCCAGAATGCAGCACGAGCGCAACTACAATGACGCGCAACTGGCTAAGCGCACCAAGATGCGCCGCCTGGATATCGACCCTACCCGGGTGGAGATGGGCTGGGTTATAGATTTTTGCGCTCAGAGCCTCAGGAACATTATCATAGGCATTGGCGGGCGCATGAACGGCTACATGATGCAGTCCAAGTTCGGTATCACTGTGGGTTCTGAGCTTATGGCTATGTTATCAATTGTTAAGGATTTAGCCGACTTGAGAGAAAGAATGGATAATATTACTGTTGCCTTCGACAAGAGGGGTAATCCCATTACCACCGGCGACCTAGAGGTAGGTGGCGCCATGACTGCCTGGATGCGCAACACTATTAACCCCACCCTAATGTCCACCGTGGAGTATCAGCCCTGCATGGTGCATGCCGGACCATTTGCCAATATTGCCGTGGGTCAGTCTTCTATCATTGGCGACCGCGTTGGGCTGAAGTTGTTTGATTACCATGTCACCGAGAGCGGCTTCGGCGCCGACATCGGCTTTGAGAAGTTCTGGAATGTCAAGAGCCGTTTAAGTGGTCTCAAACCGCATGTGTCGGTGCTCACCACTACCATCCGGGCACTGAAGATGCATGGCGGCGGGCCCAGGGTAGTAGCTGGTCTACCCCTGCCTGATTCCTATGCCAAAGAAGACCTGGGACTCCTAGAGAAGGGTATCCCAAACATGGTGCACCACATCAATATCATCAGAAAATCTGGCATTAATCCGGTAGTGTGCATTAATTCCTTCCACACTGATACCAGGGATGAGATTGCCATGGTCAGAAAGGCAGCCGAGGCAGCTGGAGCCCGCTGTGCCATGTCCCGCCATTGGGCTGACGGTGGTGATGGCGCCCTAGAGTTAGCTGATGCGGTCAAGGAAGCCTGTGAAGATAAGACCGATTTCAATTTCCTGTATCCTCTGGAAATGAAGCTGAGAGAAAGGGTGGACACAATCACCAAAGTGGCCTACGGAGCTGATGGTGTAGCCTGGGCGCCTGAGGCTGAGGCTAAAGCCAAGAGGTTTGAGTCTGACCCCAAGTATGCTGACTACGCTACCATGATGGTAAAGACCCATCTCTCCCTCACCCATGACCCGGCCATTAAAGGTGTGCCTAAGGGGTGGACGCTGCCCATCCGCGATGTATTAATTTATTCCGGAGCAAAATTTCTCTGTCCCTGCGCTGGAGCCATTAGCCTGATGCCGGGAACTTCTTCTAACCCGGCTTTTAGAAAGGTTGACGTAGATATAAAGACGGGAAAGGTCAGTGGTCTGTTTTAGTCCCCCAGCGCTTGATGAGATAGGAAGTTAGATGACAAAGGATTCAACAAATAAAAAGAGAAGGGTTCACTTCGACCCTGACAATGTTGACATTGTCGTCGAAGAAGGTGCCAATCTTCTGGAGGCAGCTATTGCTGCCGGGGTGCATATTAATGCTTCCTGTGGTGGTAACGGTGTTTGTGGTACATGTAAGGTCTTAATCAAAACCGGAGAGGTGAAAAGCACCAGGACTGAAAAGCTTTCCGAAGAGGAATATAAGCAGGGTTTCAGACAAGCCTGCCAAAGCCGTGTAATCACCGGCCTCACCGTTTATGTACCAGTAGAATCGAAGCTTGAGAGAGCGGTTCTATCCCGTGAAGCTAAAAAAACATCAGAAGTCCTAGCTACTGGTTGGAGATTTAAGCCAGCCCTGAGCAAGTTATTAGTTGAACTGCCACCACCAACTTTAGCAGATAATACTGGCGACCTGTCTCGGCTGCTAAGAGGCCTGAGACAGCATTATAACCTCCACAACATATCAGTAGACTTTAGTGTAATCAAAAAACTGGCTAAAGTATTACGAAACGGTCGTTGGAAAGTCACCGTTACTACTCTCATCACTGCAGCTAAACCTCGAACAAAAGAGTGGCGCCGGCCGAGGGTGATAAACATAGAATCTGGAGACACCAGAGAAAAGCATTACTCGCTTGCCTTTGACATTGGCACAACCACCATCAGCGGGCAATTACTCGATTTGAATCAGGGTAAGGTTATAGCTGAAAGTATTGATTATAACGGACAAATAAGCTACGGAGAGGATGTTATCACTCGTATCGCCTACTGCCAGAAACGAGGCGGCCTTAAAAAGTTACAGCAGGCAGTTACGGCTACCATCAATGGGGTTATAAGAGAACTGAAAGCCCAGAGCCAGATTGACGCAAAGTATATTGGGCATATAATATTAGCTGGAAATACAACAATGACTCAAATCCTCCTCGGGCTGGACCCTAAATATATAAGATTAGCCCCCTATACCCCGATAGCCAACTTTTTCCCTCCTGTACGGGCAAATTCTCTGGGCATCAAGGTTGGCAAGCAGGTTTACCTCTTCACTTTTCCCTCAGTAGCCAGTTATGTCGGCGGTGATATTGTTTCTGGAATCGTAGGAGCAGGTGTGCACCAGAGAAAAAATCTAACTCTCTTTATAGACGTAGGGACAAATGGCGAGATAGTGGTTGGGAATTCAGACTGGATGGTAACTGCGTCATGTTCGGCTGGCCCTGCCTTTGAAGGGGGTGGGATAAAGCACGGAATGATAGCAACCGATGGAGCTATCGAAGAGTTCAACATCAATCCACCGAATTTTGAGCCAGGGATTAGCACTATTGGTGGAGCAAAACCAAAAGGAATCTGCGGCTCAGGACTGATAAACACCGTCGCCGGGCTACTTGAAGCCGGCGTTATCAGTCAAAATGGAAAATTTAATACTGACCTCCCCACAAAGAGAATCAGAGAGGGCACAAGTGGCTACGAGTATGTCCTATCCTGGGCACCAGAAACTCAAACTGGCAAAGATATTGTTATCACCGAGGTGGATATTGATAATCTCATTCGAGCCAAGGCAGCCATGTACGCTGGATGCCAGACATTGGTCAAAAGCGTGGGGACTACCTGCGCCAATTTAGAACAGGTAATTATTGCCGGTGCCTTTGGTAGTCATATTAATGTAGAAAAGTGTATCACGATTGGATTTCTCCCTGATATACCCCGAAATAGATTTACCTTTATTGGTAATGGCTCTCTTCTAGGAGCAAGACTTACCTCCTTTTCCCGCGATTTACTTGATGATGCCAGAAGAGTAGCCAACATGATGACTAATTTTGAGTTGAGCGAGAATGTCGATTTTACGAATAATTATGTGGCAGCTCTATTTTTACCGCACACCAATTCTAGAGAGTTCCCCTCAGTAAGCAACACACTAGCTAAGCTGCCAAAAAGTAAACCAAAGCGGAGAATGAGCGTTTGAGTTTCAATATTGCTGTTGCTGGAAAGGGTGGTAGTGGGAAGACATCTGTAGCCAGTCTCGTTATTCGCTACCTGATGAAGAACGGCTCGGGACCAATCCTAGCCATTGATGCCGACCCTAATGCCAATTTGGGGGAGAGTTTGGGGCTTACTGTAGAACGGACTGTTGGCTTAGTGCTTAATACTTTTCAAAAGGACAAAATAAATATTCCTCCCGGAATGACTAAGGAGGCTTACCTAGATTACAAGTTAAACGAGATTATCGTTGAAAGTAAGGGGCTTGACTTGGTGACGATGGGTAGAGGAGAAGGCCCAGAATGCTACTGCTATCCTAATCTTATCCTGAAGAAGTTTGCTGACAGCCTAACGGAAAACTATACCTACACGGTTATGGATAATGAAGCCGGGATGGAGCATCTATCCCGCAGAACCACCCAGAATGTTGATGGGCTGTTCATCATCTCCAACCACTCGGTGAAAGGTATCCGAACCGTGGCCCGGATACGGGACTTAGTCTCTGAGCTCAAGCTGGTGGTGAAGAGGCAATTGGTAATAATTAATTTTGTCCCTGCCAAGCTAGACCCCCTCGTCACCGCGGAACTAGATAGGCTGGGAATCGACTCTATAGCTACCATTCCTCTAGATGAGGAAGTATATGAGTATGACCTTAAGTTAAAATCGCTGCTTGACCTACCCGATACCTCCAAGGCAGTGAGAGCGGTTAATGATTTGATGACTAATCTACTTAAAGAGGAAATTCATGCGAAGCGGGGTAAAAATGACAGCGCAGATTATTAGCGGCACTGAGATTGCCAAACAGATTCGTGAGGAGCTAAAACAGGAAATCGCCGAACTTAAGGAGAAGCATAATCTAATACCGGGATTAGCTACTGTCCTGGTGGGTGAGGACCCGGCATCCCAGGTTTATGTTAAGTCAAAAGTAAGAACATGTGATGCCTTAGGCGTTTATTCAGAAAGGTATGACCTGCCGGCTGACACCAGCGAGGAGGAACTGCTCACCCTGATTGACAAGTTAAATAAAGACCAAAAGATTCACGGAATTCTAGTCCAACTCCCCCTACCCAAGCATATCAATGAAACCAGGGTTCTTTATGCCCTCGACCCTAAAAAGGATGTTGACGGCTTTCACCCGGTGAATGTGGGCAAATTGATGATTGGCGAGCCGGATTATTTACCCTGCACCCCTCACGGAATCCAGCAGCTTCTAATCAGGTCCGGGGTTAGGCTTGAAGGAGCCGAGGTAGTAGTTGTGGGTAGAAGCAACATTGTGGGCAAGCCTATAGCCAATATCCTTCTTCAGAAGAAAGACGGGGCTAATGCCACCGTAACTATATGCCATACCCGAACCAAGGATATAGCTTTTCATACCAGGAGAGCAGATATACTGATTGTAGCTGCCGGGAAACCCAAGACTATTACTGCTGATATGGTTAAAGAAGGGGTAGTGGTGATTGATGTCGGTGTTAACCGAATAGGCAAAACTGAATCAGGTAAAAGTATTTTATGTGGAGATGTCGATTTTGACGCAGTTAAGGAGAAGGCTAAAGCTATTACCCCGGTACCCGGCGGGGTGGGACCAATGACGATAACTATGCTTATGCTAAACACAGTAAGGGCAGCAAAACTAGCCGCCGGACTAATCTCCAGGTCCAATGCCACCGAAAGTAAAGCCTACCCTGATGGCGAAGCCAGCAGCAAATACAGCGGCACTAATATCAGGACCAAAGGAGACCAGACGAGTTGGCCAACCAATCTGCACTCCAGCCTCCACAAGCTGCTCGGAAAATCTCTTCCCCTCATGATCAGCGGCCATAAAGATGTAAAGGTTCTTCTCCTGAAGTTCCTGAGCGATGTTCTTGGCAATCTCAAGGCTAGGAGCAGCACCAAGGATAGCAGCAAAACCAGGGGCAGTGCCATCAACAAACTCAATTCCTCTCTTTCTAAGGATTACATCATCAGCGGCACCTAACCAGATGTTATTATCAGTAGGGTCTTCCTGTTTGGTATAGAAATCTGGCTGCTCAAGATACCTTATCGCCTCAATAATCTCCTCAGCAAAGAAGGTCGCCATTCCAGCATCAAGGGCTGGTGCCAGATAGGGCAAAGGGCAATTCTCCCTTACCGGGGGAGGCAGAAGGGATTTGCACCTTTTCAGTACCGGCTCCATATCACCCAGTTTCTCAACCGGGATGCCCAATATTCCATAAATCACTGGTAGATAATAGGCAGTATTGGGGAAGCCTACTGGCTCATTTGCTCCCCACCTGTCCATTGCCTGTTGCCATTTCTTGTCGGCTTGGTCTACAATTTTGTGAGCTCCTCTAATCGCTGCTGATGCAATTATCTTAGACATTAGACCCCCTCTCTGTTTAGCCTTGGCGCTTAAACTGCCTCCAGCTCCCGTCTCATCGTCATATCAAAGAGTATTCTCTCTCTAGCCTTGTCAATGCCCAAAGCTTTGCGCTTCTTGTCAATGTGCTCAATCATAAGATGGGCGGCTTTAATCGGGTCTGGCTCAAAAGCCCACATCCCACCATACATAGCTTCAAAGTCCTGGAACAATAATTTGGTCACCTCATCACTTCCCAGGGTAGGCCAGTTAACACCGAATACAGTAAATACCCCTGAGCCCACAAAGTATTGCCCGATGGAGATTGCCTTCTCGCTCATCCACTCGGGGGCAGCGCCGGCGGCAGGCAGGTCGCTGATGTCATCGCCTAAGCCACCATCCTTTACCATAGCGGTAGCCGCCATCAGGATTCGGCTGTTATCAACACAGGAGCCTAGGTGCAATACCGGAGGAATACCTACTGCTTCGCATACTGAAGCTAGTCCTTCACCGGCATATTTTGATGCTGCCTCTGGGGTCATCAATCCAGCCTTGGCACAAGCCATAGCACTGCAACCGGTTTGAAGCACCAATACATCGTTTTTTATAAGTTCCTTAACCATGGTGAGGTGAACATCATCATGCTTAACCCGAGGATTATTACAGCCGACAACACCGGCTACTCCTCTAATCCTGCCATTAATAATATTGTCATTTAATGGTCGGTAGGAAGCCCGAAATAGACCACCCAGCAGGTAGTTAATGGTTTCATGGCTGAACCCAGCCACTAGGTCGCTTTGCTCATCAGGGATATCAATATTATTCCCTCGGTTGGGAAAATTCTCAATAGCGGTCTTGACTATAGCCCGAGCCGACTCTAGGGCGGCGTGCTCATTAAATTCCATATGCATAGCACCAGGAATCTTAGCCTTGGGTGAGGTGGTGATAATTTTGGTATGGTAGCATTGGGCAATATCGGGCAAGGACTGCATAATACACTGAACATCTACCACCATAGCCTCTACTGCCCCGGTAACCAGGGCTAGCTCTTGTTGCAGCATATTCCCGGCTAGTGGTATCCCATGACGCATCAATATCTCGTTGGCGGTGCAGCATATCCCGGCCAGGTTTATCCCGTTAGCCCCTTTCGACTTAGCCAGTTCTAACATCTGAGGCTCTTGAGCCGCGACCACAATCATCTCGGAGAGTAGCGGTTCGTGACCATGAATAATGAGGTTTACCTCGTCTCGCTTAAGTACCCCTAAGTTTATCCTGCCCAGGACTGGTGCTGGAGTGCCAAACAGGATGTCCTGGAGCTCGGTAGCAATCATACTACCACCCCAGCCATCAGCTAGAGATGCCCTGACCCCTTGTTTGAGTAGGTTTTGGTAATCCTGGTCGACTCCCATATGGGTTCGGTGCATTATCTCCACAATTTCTCTATCTATGCCCCGAGGGGCAACCCCCTGCTGCCGCCATAGCTCCTGGCGCTTTAGTGGCGCTCTCTTTAGAAACAGGACTTCACCCTCCTGTTTCCCAAACTCAGCCAGAGCCAATTCGCCAACATCTATGGCTATTTCATTGTTACTGCGGTCTCCGATTTCAATGCCCCAATCCAGAGCCAATTGCAGCAGCTTCTGCTCATCTTTTATCTCATAGCCAGGTGCTTCTCCCTTGGCTACTGCCAGAAAGAGTTCAGCTACCCCCCGACCGTGGTCAGAATGGGCAGCCGCCCCTCCGGCTACCATCCGAATAAAATTACGAGCGGCAATGGTCTCAACCGTGGCTCCACAGAGTCCTCTCCTCCTCTGCTTTTCCTCTGGCGTTTCCTTCTTACCCCTGGGTAGCGGCACCCGGCACGGCCCCATCCCGCAATGCTTGCAGCAACTGCCTACCGCACCTATAGGACAGGGCTTCATCGTTTCCGCCCTGTCAAAGACAGTATTGACGCCGTCGCTGGCTGCCTTCTCTATCATCTTAATACTGGCTTTATCAATACTCTTGGTTTCTGCGTCTGCCATCCTATTATTCCTTTCTAATTTCTTATTTTATGAAGCTATCAATTCAGCCATCGTCTCGCGCACTAATTTTATTGCCTCTGGGTGTCTCATGATTAACACATCACCCCCAGCTAGAAGCAAGACCATAGCTGACATTGCTTCCATCAAAATACCTCTCTTCTTGGCGTCTCCCATATTGAGCTCATCATTTGCCATATGCACTTCCTTGGTCTTCCATGTCTCTTTAGCTATATTACAAATGACAGGAAATTGGAGTTTTTCATCCTGCTGGGTTAGCCCTGCCATCCTGATTCTCTCCATTATGGAGTAGCAATACTCAATACCATAGCCTATACCGCTGACGGTAGGGTCCATTATGATAAGTTCGTCGGGAACACCAAGATTACCCAGCAGGATATTAAGCTGCTTAGCTAGGTTTATGTCTATGGGTGAAGACGAAATCACCGTATGGTGATAACCAATGGCTGCGGCGCCAATCCTCTTATGGTTTTCTTCCGCAACCGGTCCGATAATCAGGTTCTTCCCTTCACAAACCTCGCATACCCTCCTTAGAACCTCGCTATCCTTCTCCTTATCACCACAACCCCAAACGATTAAAGGAACATCAATAGCATCAGCCACCCTCTTGACAACCTCGGCGGCTTCATCAGTCCCCCGGTTAAGCCCATTGGGGTCAGTGCTTACCAGTTGAAGGGCAATCATCTCCGCCCCGTAATCGTCAATGCATTTCTTTGCCCAGGCAACGGGGTCATCAGTTACCCCTTGAAAAGGCTCTAAGGCAGCCTCAGTCCATTCATCAGGCGGACAATCCCAAACCTCCATAGCTATTTTAGGCAGGTTTGGCATCTCGCCTTCAAAAAGGTAGAGCGGATAGGATGTCTCCCCGCCAACAGTTACACCCTTATCCCCTTTGCCTAGTTTTATCTCTCTAATTTTGCCACTGTATAACGTTTTAGGAATCTCGAGCGCCATTATTTACCTTCCTTGCTTAAGCCGGATTCTTCCTCTTTTCACTGCCATACCAATCCTTTCCATACCAATATCTCTCACCGGTTTGCAGATATTTGAGCTTCTCCTGTCGGCTCACCAGTTTCTGTCTCCATTTCCCCAGCTCCTCACCCTCGGGTTTACCTTCCTCAAAGGTTGCTCCCAGCACCTCTACCTCTTCCCTGCCCGGTGCCCTCTTTTTCTCAACCTTATATTCCATTCGCCTCCTCCCTTTCTAGATTAGTCCGGCGGCTAGTTTTGCTGCCCTTACTGTGTTTAGCATAAGCATAGTTATCGTCATTGGTCCCACCCCGCCGGGTACC
>JABUBN010000595.1_pt1 | contig 10590 bp, 8 predicted proteins | sample 7240341 | NCBI WGS metagenome assembly JABUBN01 (sample SAMN07256345, study PRJNA390944) | subsurface metagenome | isolation source: Methane hydrate marine sediment | place: Pacific Ocean: Eastern North Pacific, ODP site | reverse complement strand
ACTTCTCAACTTCTCAACTTCTAAACTTCTCAACTTCTAAACTTCTCAACTTCTCAACTTCTCAACTTCTCAACTTCTCAACTTCTCAACTTCTAAACTTCTCAACTCTCAACTTTTTTCGGGTGTGCAAAGATATAAATTATCCTGCGAGATAGACAACTATAAAAATAAAAAAGCCGGATGACTCAGTAACCATCCGACTTTTGAGAACGACGTATACTTTTGATACCCCAGATTAATTAGATACGTCAATTTCTAATAACGTACGTCTCTGCTGATTTATTTTGGCAGACACGGTTTTATTTTCTCTGCCCCTCTTATAAGCAGGCGGATAATAATCTGCCCAGGCCAGAAAGGTATTAAATTGATAAGGGACAAGTTGATGAGTCGTTATATAAGAAGGATCCCAGTCACGAAGGGCATAATTATCGTAGAAATCATGCCAGACATCAACATAATAGCGCTGTGCCCTCAGACCGATAAAAGTAACCACACCATTGCTATTTGTATAGCCTTCAACAACCATATTTGTTTCAAAATCCCAATCGGCAAGTGTCGGATACAACCTGACACTCGCATCCGGTACAATATATTCGATGACTTCTCTCGAATTCCATTTGGCAACGGTTACCTCCAGTTCGGTATAATAAACCTCAATGGTCATTGTCGCCACATCTCTGTTGCCGTCTCTTGAGAAGGCTGTAAGTGTTACCGTATATATTCCTTCACTGGTATATACATGGGTGGGACTGGGTATGCTTGTGATGGTACCATCTCCAAAATCCCAATGATAAGAAGTGGCCCTGTCGGACAGGTTTGTAAATCTTACCATTTCGTTTGGTTGTACAAACCGGTAATCGACAATAAAGTCGGCATAAGGACGAACTTCACAGCCAATTAAAAAAACTGTCAGAATACCAAGTAGTATAAATATCCTTTTCATGGCTATATTCTTTTTGTATACTTATCTATTTTTCAACTATTGTGCCAAAAAACACTTATCAGATGTAAATTATTGACTGTCATAAAGAACTATAAGGCATTTATGATATAATCAGTCATACGTTTATACAGGTGATAGGTTGTATTGCCACCATAAATTCCATGGTTTTTATTCGGATAAAACTGTACATCGAACTGCTTATCTGATTCAATAAGCTTGTTAACAATCATTATTGAATTCTGGAAGTGCACATTATCATCAGCCATGCCATGAATAAGCAATAAATTTCCTTCCAGATTCTTCACAAATTGAACAGGTGAATTTTCATCATAGCCTTCAGGATTTTCCTGTGGTGTACGCATGAAACGTTCTGTATAAATTGTATCGTAATACCGCCAATTTGTGATCGGAGCAACGGCAATTCCCATTTTAAATATGTGATTTCCCTTTAGAAGGCATAAAAGACTCATGGTTCCACCATAACTCCACCCAAATATGCCAATACGCTTCTTATCCACAAAAGACTGATTAGCCAGATATTCTGCCAGTGCAATCTGATCTTCAGTTTCAAGTTTTCCCAATTGCATGTAAGTAGATTTACTGAAATCCTCACCCCTGCCGTCAGTCCCCCTGTTGTCAACACAAACAATTATATATCCCTTCCGGGCAAGCAGTTGAAACCAGGCCATCATGTAATCCCATTTATCAAGAACTAATTGTGATTCAGGGCCACCATAAACATATACCAGCACCGGGTATTTTCGTCTCTTGTTAAAATCCGGAGGTACAATCTGATATCCGTTTAAGAATATGCCATGCTCCGGTTGGAATGAAAAAAACTCTTTCTTTACAAAGTCATTTATTTTCATCAAATCCTTCAATTCCGAATTATCTTCCAGTATACGAATAAGTTCATCATCCTTGCCATGCAATGAATATTCAAAAGGGCTATTTGCATCGGAGTGGGTAAGAATATAATAATTGAACCCAGAACTGAATTGTAAAATATTCATGCCTCTCTTTTCCGTAATTCTTACTTTTTTATCGCCGTTGAGTTGAACAGAATAAACATGCCTTTCAAGGGGAGATACTTCCGTAGATGAAAAATAAACAATTCCATTGCTTTCATCAAATCCGTATAACTTATCAACTGCCCATCTCCCTTTGGTTACCTGGTTGATCATAGTCCCATCCACTCTGTATTGGTACAAATGCTTGTATCCGTCTTTCTCACTCATTATCAACGCCTTTTGTCCTTTGTCAAAAAACGTCACAAAATCATCCATGTATTCCGATATATATTTTTCATTTGTCTCAGTATAGAAAACACGAGACTTTCCCGAAAAAACATCAGCTATCCTTATTTTAGCTTCATTTTGCAGTCTGTTTAGCTCAATGAGACAGATCTCATTTGAATTGGGTAACCATTTAATACGGGGAATATATCTGTCTGTATCCTGCCCTGTTTCCATTATTTTCGCAGTACCTGTCGTAAGATCATAAACATAAATATCTACCCGTGCGTTATTTTCTCCTGCCTTTGGGTATTTGTACCTGTACCATTCAGGATAGAGGCCTTCATATAGTGTCATATTGAATTCCATAACCTTACTCTCATCAAATCTGTAATAAGCTATTTTCCTGCTGTCGGGCGACCAGTAGTACCCTGTTTTAAGAGCAAATTCCTCCTCATATACCCAATCAGGCATACCATTAATTATGGAATTAACGGCTCCATCGGTGGTTATGGCCGATATATTACTCGATTTGAGATCCTTGATATATAGATTGTTTTCATAAATAAAAGATACTTTTTTACCATCGGGTGATATGGCAGCCAATTGTTGTTCTCCCCTGGTAAAAACCGGGATCAATCGTCCTTCATTGAGCAAATAGACATAGTAATCAGATGAAAAGGAATGTCTGTATATTGAATTTTGTTCAGTAGTAATCAGAAGGACAGTCTCATCCTCGTTAAACCTGTAATCTGTAAGGCTTGAGATTTCTTCCGGTTCAATCCTGTCAGTTGAGAAAATAGTATCCTGAACCTCACCTGTTTTGTACTCGTATCTGACTATTTCGCGTGAACTCTCCAGGACAGTATAATGTTCTCCATCATTCATCGATCTTAATTTCCCGATAGTCCTTGGGAAAAATAAGTACTGCTTGTAAATCTGCTCTAAAGTTATTTCGTTCGAAGAATAACCGGTTGTCACAAAGAAAAAAGGGATACAACAGAAACAGATAATACTCTTTAAAAGGTGTCTCATAGGTATAAAAAAATAGCTTGCAGACATTCACGCTCTGTTGCAGAATGTCTTATTCTATCTGGAGAATTTATATCTTTGCTAGCCCGTTTTAGTTATAAAAAATAAAACTAATGATAAAAATTACATTTCCCGATAATTCTACCAGGGAATATCAACAAGGAATTACAGGGATAGAGATAGCAAAGAGTATAAGTCACAGTTTGGCCAAAGAAGTAGTATCAGTAAATGTGAATGATGAAATATGGGATACAACACGGCCTATAGACCAGGATGCAAAAATCAAACTGCACAAATTCGAAGATAAAGAAGGAAAGCATGCATTCTGGCACTCTTCAGCGCATCTGATGGCAGAAGCGATTGAAACATTATACCCTGGTACAAAATTCGGAATTGGACCGGCAATCGAGAATGGGTTCTATTATGATGTTGATCCAGGAAATGGCGTAACCATTACAGATTCTGATCTTCCGGAAATCGAGGCAAAGATGAAAGAGCTTGTTCAACAAAAAGATAGTTACACAAGAAAAGAAATCAGTAAGGAAGAAGTAGATGAGTTATTCAGAAAGAAAGGTGATGAGTATAAAACAGAACTGATTAGTGAACTGGAAGATGGCACTATTTCTATATACAAGCAGGGTAATTTTACAGACCTGTGTCGGGGGCCTCATCTTGCCGATACAAGTCTGATTAAAGCCATAAAACTACTTAGTGTGGCAGGAGCATACTGGAGAGGCGATGAAAAGAGAAAACAACTTATTCGTATTTACGGGATTACTTTTCCAAAGCAAAAAATGCTTGATAAGTATCTTGAAATGCTTGAGCAGGCCAAAGCAAGGGATCATCGGAAAATTGGCAGGGAGCTGGAACTCTTTACTTTTTCTCAAACTGTTGGCCAGGGATTGCCTCTGTGGCTTCCAAAAGGGGCTGCCCTGCGTGAACGATTGGAGGATTTTCTGAAAAAAGTACAGCGAAAACATGGGTATGATATGGTAATGACTCCGCACATTGGAAGGAAAGAACTCTACATCATATCGGGGCATTATGAAAAATACGGTAAAAATTCTTATAAACCGATACATACACCACAGGAAGGAGAAGAATACCTTCTTAAACCGATGAACTGCCCTCATCATTGCGAAATTTACAAAAACAAACCTCATTCATACAGAGATCTTCCGATCAGAATGGCCGAATTTGGAACTGTTTATCGCTATGAACAAAGTGGCGAATTACATGGTTTAACGAGGGTTAGAGGTTTTACCCAGGATGATGCCCACATTTTCTGCAGACCTGATCAGCTCAAAGATGAGTTCAAGAAAGTGATTGATATTATCCTTACTATTTTCAATATCCTTGATTTTGCTGATTTTACCACACAGGTATCCCTGCGCGATAAGGAAGACCATGAGGAGTATATTGGTACGGATGAAAACTGGGAGAAGGCTGAAAAAGCCATACTGGAAGCTACTGAAGAGAAGGGATTAAAAACAATCATCGAGTATGGTGAGGCTGCATTTTATGGACCAAAACTGGACTTTTTGGTGAAAGATGCGCTTGGCAGAAGCTGGCAATTAGGTACCATTCAGGTCGATTACAATCTTCCTGACAGGTTTGAACTGGAATATATCGGAAGCGACGACAAAAAGCATCGTCCGGCAATGATTCACAGGGCGCCGTTCGGCTCCATGGAGCGGTTCGTTGCTCTTCTTATAGAACATACTGCTGGAAAATTTCCGCTGTGGTTATCACCTGATCAGGTAATTGTACTTCCTTTAAGCGAAAAATATCACGATTATGCTAAAAAAGTTTTAAATTTTCTAAATAATTCCGATATTCGCACGCTGATTGACACAAGGAATGAAAAAATAGGTAAAAAGATCAGAGAGAGCGAATTAAAGAGAATCCCCTATCTGCTGATCATCGGCGAAAAAGAGACATCGAAAGGCACCGTTGCTGTGCGAAGACAAGGTGAAGGAGATAAAGGTGCTATGAAACTCGAAAATTTCGCCGATTTTATTAAGGAAGAAATTTCAAAACAAACAGCTGAAATTTAAAGAAGCTTAACTAATATAGGAGGACCAAACTATAGCAGGACCAAATTACAGAAGAGGTGGATATAGACGTCGAGAGCAGGCACCTCAGTTTGCAATTAACGATAGAATCCGAGCCAAAACAGTTAGAGTGGTTGGAGATAATCTCAAAAATCCAGGTGTATACTCAATTGAAGAAGCTTTAAGAATTGCCGACGAAATGGACTTTGATTTAGTTGAAATATCTCCAAATGCTGACCCTCCGGTCTGCAAAGTAACAGATTATCAAAAATTTCTTTATCAACAGAAAAAGAAGCAGAAAGAACTAAAAGCTAAAACAACCAAAGTAGTTGTAAAAGAAATACGCTTTGGTCCACATACCGATGAGCACGATTATAACTTTAAACTAAGGCACGCACAAAAGTTCCTTCAGGACGGTGCAAAAGTAAAAGCTTACGTATTTTTCAAAGGACGAACGATTATATACAAGGAAGATGGAGAAATATTATTACTCAGGCTGACACAGGATCTGGAAGAATACGGAAAGCTTGAACAAATGCCAAAATTAGAAGGCAAAAGAATGATAATCATTCTTTCGCCGAAAATAACTAAAAAGAAAAATTAAACAACGATAAAGAAACAGAAATGCCAAAGATGAAAACGAATGCCGGTGCAAAAAAACGTTTCTCCCTCACCGGTTCAGGAAAGATTAAAAGAAAGCATGCTTATAAAAGTCATATTCTGACAAAAAAATCAAAAAAGAGAAAAAGGAATTTAGGCTATTATGGTACGGTTAATAAAGCCGATGAGAAAAATGCCAAGCTTTTACTGGCCATGAAATAATAGCTTAAGTCATGTTTAATCAGAGTGAGTTAGCCGTAAGATCCCTCTTAACAGGGACGCTAACCATTCATAAAAAGAAGTAAAATGCCACGTTCAGTAAACACAGTAGCATCCAGGCAAAGGAGAAAGAAAATACTAAAAGAAACCAGGGGCTATTTTGGTCGACGGAAAAATGTATGGACTGTTGCCAAGAATGCCTACGAAAAAGGTCTGGAATACGCCTATCGGGACAGAAGAACAAAAAAAAGAAATTTCAGAGCGCTTTGGATTCAAAGGATTAATGCCGGAGTTCGACCCTATGGAATGTCTTATTCAGAATTTATTGGCAAAGTCAATAAAAAAGGTATATTGCTTAATCGCAAAGTATTAGCCGATTTGGCTATGAACCATCCCGATGCTTTTGAAGCAGTTATCAAAGCAGTTAAATAGTATCTGCAAAAAAACTCAGTGTTTGACAAGAAAACGTCAGGTTCAAGACTTGCGAACCGACCCCGAGTAATCGGGGGAGCTCATGAACACATTTAAAATAATTATGAATGTGAATAAGTAATGAAAAAGCACAGTTTACTATAGTAAATGAGCATTTTTCATTACGAGCGTAACGCAGAAATTGGAATTTTCTTGCAAACACTAAATAAAATATTTCTTAAATATTATATTGGGAAGCAGATATTATGCTTCCCTTTTTTATTTTTGATAATTAAACAGAATTAAAATGAAAATAGCCCTTATAGGTTATGGTAGAATGGGTAAAGAAATAGAAGCAATAGCTTTGAAGAGGAATCATGAGATTGTTCTGAAAATTGACATAGACAATCCTCATGAGTTTAGCATTGAAAACCTTCAAGAAGCTGATGTAGCTATTGATTTTTCTGTTCCCTCAAGTGCCTATACCAATATTATGAGATGCTTTAATGCAAATGTTCCGGTTGTATGTGGTACTACAGGCTGGCTTGACAAGTATACCGAAATAGTAAACACATGCAAAAAAAAGAACTGTACTTTCTTTTATGCTTCAAATTTCAGTGTCGGTGTTAACCTGTTATTCAAGCTTAACAAACACCTGGCGAAAATGATGAATAAATTACCTGATTACGATGTTGAGATTGAAGAGATTCATCATATTCATAAACTTGACACTCCCAGCGGTACTGCAATTACCCTTGCCAAAAGCATTATTGAGGAGCTTGAAAGAAAAAAGGACTGGAAGCCGGGGACTGATGATAACAAGCAGACTATTCATATCACCTCAAAACGAGAAAACGAAATTCCCGGCATACATGCCATTAATTATGAATCAGAAGTTGATTTTATTGAAATCAGACATTCAGCTAAAAGCAGAAAAGGTTTTGCTGTTGGTGCTGTTTTGGCTGCTGAATTCATCTATAATAAAAAAGGGGTGTATTCAATGGATGATATGATGGAAGTTGAATAAATCTTTTCTATGAGGTTGAAGCAAAATAGTACGAAGTTGTTAGCTCTTTTGAAAAATCCCTTTTTCAGACTTTTCATTAGTTCAACTCTGTATGTATTATTTGTTCTATGGATTGGTAGTCACTGGTTGCTTTTTGGATTGATTATCCTTGCCGACTGGCAGCTTACAAAGTTTGTAAATTGGCGGTTCTGGCGTAAAAGAAAATCCCTTGGGAAAAAATATAAGTTATCAACCGAGTTTTTTGACTCGCTCATAATTGCTGTTTTGCTCGCTATCTTTATCCGTACTTTTTTCGTTGAAGCCTATACTATTCCAACTTCATCCATGGAGAAAACCCTGGGTGTCGGAGATTATATCTTTGTAAGCAAATTGCGCTATGGACCACGATTACCAATGACACCTGTTACCATTCCATTTACTCATAATGTGCTGCCCCTCACTAAAAACAGCAAATCATTTGCAACCTGGCTGACTTTTCCCTATCGTCGATTAGCAGGTACCGGCAAGTTAAGAAATTACCAGATCGTTGTGTTTAATTACCCCGAAGGTGACACGGTAATAAAAAATTATCCTGAAAAGAATTATTATCAGATGGTAAAACAGTATGGACGGAAATATATTAAGCGTAACTATGAAATACTATATCGTCCGGTTGACAAACGCGATAATTATATAAAGCGGGTTACAGGACTGCCAGGTGACACGGTACATATCGTTCACGGCCGTGCATATGTGAATAAACAGGCTGAACCCCTTGCTACAGGAAATCAGTATAATTATTCACTCAAATCTTATGGAACGGCCGAAGATACAATGATCTTTAATAAGCTCGCTGTTTCCTTATACGATGTGAAGTATAATGAATTTAATTCTATTTACAGTCTTCCGCTAACCCGAAAAATGTACAGGGAACTACTTGACTCGGCCTATTTTAAAGCCATTGTCAGATACGAAAATATAGATCCTTCCTCTGTAAACAACCAGATTTTTCCCTTTGACGAAGATTATTACTGGACCGAGGATAATTTTGGTCCCGTGACAGTGCCTCAAAAAGACATAACAATAAATCTGAGCTCAGAAAATTTACCTCTTTATCAAAGGATCATTACAGCCTTTGAAGGCAACAGCCTGCAGGTAATAAATGATTCAATCTATATAAACAATAAATTATCCAATTCCTATACCTTTAGGAAAGATTACTTTTTTATGCTTGGCGATAACCGGCATAATTCTAATGATTCACGCTACTGGGGTTTTGTTCCGGAAGATCACATCATTGGGAAAGCAACTATGGTTTGGCTCTCTATCGATAAAAATAAAAAATGGTTCGGCAATATCAGATGGAAAAAAATGCTTAAGATCATTAAATAGTCTGCAACTACTCAGTGCCTTAAGGCACTTTAGGCACTTCAAGTACTGATTTGTTACTCAAGTTGAAACGTGGTGTTCTGTAGAAACATGAACTATGAAAAAAGAGTGCATTTGAAACATTTTCCAGCTATTCTCTTTTTTCAGGATAGTTATTTAATATAGTACGAACTTGCGGGTTCTTCAGAAAAGTTTTTAAATAAATTAACATCTTCATAAATCAAAATATTATTACTTTCGCACCCATTATTAAGTGGGTTATTTGTATGTTATTGTTTTGAATTTGTGTAAGAAAAAATTTAACTTTCATAAATAATTGAGTAGCAATAACTTAAAGATATTTATAATAAAATGTTTAATTTCAACCACTAGTTATAACAAAATTTGTCTCTCCAATTAATACAATTAAGAATGTAGAAGTTTATTGAAAAATATGGCAAACGAGAGGTAATAAGGTTTTTAATCACACTTGTACTATATATTTTCTGGGTAATCTGGCTTGAAAATTACTGGTACTTATTTGGAATACCGGTTATCGTTGATATATATCTTACAAAAAAAGTAAACTGGACACCATGGAAAAAAAGAGAGGGGAAAAACCACTGGGCCATTGAATGGTTCGATGCATTGATTTTTGCTGTAGTTGCTGTAACCATAATCAATATTTTCTTATTTCAGAACTACAAAATTCCTACGGGATCAATGGAAAAATCGCTTTTAATCGGTGATCATTTGTACGTAAGCAAGGTAGCATACGGTCCGAGAATTCCAAACACACCTCTCTCAATTCCGTTCATGCAACATACCATTCCGGGATCTGATGCCAAATCGTATGTAGAATGGATTAAACTTCACTACAAACGTCTGAAAGGTTTTGGGAAAATAAAACGTAATGATCCTGTGGTATTCAATTTTCCGGCTGGAGATACTGTTTGTAAAGACAAGTCCCTACAGAGTGTCAGTTACTATTATTTGGTTCGGTCGGAAGCTGAAAACCTAAAATACCTTGATCAATATACAAAGCAACCATTAAAATCTGAAGAGGAGTACTATCGACTGGGAAGAGAGAACCTGTGGTCAAAACAGGACATTATGGTTCGTCCGGTTGACAGACGCGACAATTATATCAAGCGTTGCGTTGCCATTCCCGGAGATACCTTACAGATAATAAGAGGAATAGTTCATATCAACGGAAAACCACAGAAAAAAATAGAAGGCCTGCAATACGATTATGCTGTGATAACTGATGGCCGCAGACTGAATGTCAAAAAACTACAGAAATTAGGTATTAGTGAGGAAGACCTCCAATATGGAAGCGGATACCTGCAGGTACCCTTAACTAAAGAAATGACAACCATATTGCGTAAAAATAAATTTGTCCGGGGGATAGAACCTCTTTTCCGCGAACCGGACTATTATGATGAAAAGATGTTTCCGCACGATAAACGCTTCGAATGGAATCTTGATTACTTTGGCCCTTTTTATATACCTGAAACAGGAGTCACCATAACTATCAACCTGGATAACCTCCCACTGTATGAAAGGATAATAGCTTATTATGAACAAAATGATTTTAAAGTAAAAGATAGCACTATTTATATCAATGGCGAACCTGCGACTACTTACACGTTTAAGATGGATTATTACTGGATGATGGGCGATAACAGACACAGAAGTCTCGATTCAAGATACCGGGGTTAT
>JABUBN010000594.1_pt1 | contig 10594 bp, 6 predicted proteins | sample 7240341 | NCBI WGS metagenome assembly JABUBN01 (sample SAMN07256345, study PRJNA390944) | subsurface metagenome | isolation source: Methane hydrate marine sediment | place: Pacific Ocean: Eastern North Pacific, ODP site | reverse complement strand
ACTCCAAAATATTCATGTATAATTCGATTTCGGATTGAAACAATCCTGTGCCATTCAATATTAGAGTATCTATTTTTAATTTCAGGAGGGATTTTAGTAGCAGCTTCTCCAATTATCTCGAAGTTTCGAACAACAGCATCAGTTGTTTTGGCATCATTAATAAATTCTTCAAAATCTATATCAATAGTAAAATGCCTGATTTTTTCAATAGATTCTATGATATCTTCAAGAAGCAATCTGGGGTCTCTATTAGACATAAATTAGTTCTTTTTGAACATACTGCAAATATTTATCACGTATACCGGATTTCGAAACCAAATCCACCTTGTGATTTAATATCTGTTCTAATTCGTCAGCTAAATCAATAAACTCCAGACCTATAGGTTCCTCAAATTCAACAAGAATATCTATATCACTCTCTTCTTTTGCTTCTCCTCTTGAATACGAACCAAAGATTCCAAGTGACTTAATTTTATATTTTGATTTGAGGGATTTTTTTGATTTAATTAAGATTAACTTTATGTCATCCAGGGATTTCATAATGTAACTTTTATGTAAAATTACAAAAATTCACGTAACAAGGTTAAATGACTGTCCTGAACCCTTACATGAGATTCAAATTATCGACCCTTAAGGATCAAGGTTCTTTTATTGGTAAAATTCATAATCGCCTTGACCCCGTTTAACCCCGACAGGGTTCGTAACCCTGTCGGGGTTATTCAGGAATAACCGATCCTGCTATCATCGCCAATCAGGGAGAAATAGCTCCATGGACCGGAACAAGAAAACCTTACTATTTTATCCAAGGTCTGTCCGTCCTTTGGTATTGATATAGTGATTTGGATGGTAATAGGTGTTTTTAAGAAACTCACTCAGAATATTTTTATGAAATTCTTCCGATTCAGATTCATTTATCCGGTTAAAAAGCAAAACAAGATTGGTTTTAAAGATTTCGATGCTTTTTCTGTCGGGCTTAACCTTTAACCAGGCTTTATTAATAGCTTTTTTTTGGCTTTAAAATGTTTAATATCATGTAATCAACTAAAACTTTTGCAAATAAAGGTACAAATTCAATTTGAAACTACTCAGGGAGGTAGGCAATATTTAAGCTCTTTTGGCAACGAAGCCGCTGAACAGGCTCACCTGCCTGCACGTAGACGTTTTGGCAGGTAGGAATAGTGTCGATAGCTGTAGAAACGTAGAAAGAGCGAAGGAACTGGCATGCTTATAGTTAATCATTTAATCAACCCCAGCCATAGGTGTTTGTTGGGATGAACGTATGGTTCTGTGGGACGTTTAGGTGTGATAATCCCCTTTATCTATTCGACTTCATTTTAACTTTGAAGGACCATTTTTAAATGTACAATCGATAATAATTGTTTTAATTTTAAAGCCTTTTGGTGATAATTTATTCAATGAATTTTCCAAAGCCTTAATTGTATCATATTTTGAGGGATTTGCATAATTCTCTGACTTATACCAAAGTACTAAATATATACCATATCGCGAACCTTTATCTCTAATATATGCTGGTAATTGGTTAGTGATTCCATGTTCAATATTTTGGTTATGTGCATTTTTAAGTTCGATACATACTTTATACAATCGATCATCTTTGGTATACGAACAATGATAATCTAAACTTCCATTTGCCGCAACAATTTCTCTACTTATTTGAATTCCTTTTATTTCTGCAACCAGGTTCAATAGATTATAAATTAGTGGTTGGGCATTTGGTTCAGAAATAGGCGTTTTTCTTCTAGCACTTTCAATCCAAAGATTGTTCGCAATGCCTCTTTGTTCAATGGATTTTTTTGCAGTGATATTGATTAAACTGACCAAATAATTTTGTAAATCATTCGCAGAATTAATTTCAGTTTCGATTGCTAGCTTTCTGATATTATTATAATCATCATCAAGGTTAAGACTGTTTAAACTTGTAAGATATCTATTCTTAAGCTTAAGGTACGTGTCGAGGTTTGTAATTGTATATACTTTATGAAATATTCTTTTATGATTTTGATCAAAGTACCCAAGGTAATAGTTAGAGATTAGATTCACATTTATTTCATCAAGATCTATTGTTATTGGCAAATTAAAGCTTTCATTCTGTTTTATTCTTCTGAGGATATCTATTATGTAATCTTTATGTGGATAGTACTTTCTTCCAATTTTAGCTTCATGTTCCGAAAAGTCCTTATACTTCAAATTAATATTCTCAATTTCAAAATCAGGATGGAAAAAATCCTTAATAATAATGGTTACGAGCACTGAGTTATTTACAAAACCAATGCTATCCGAAAAAACTGAAAATGGTAGAGAATTTAATGTTAGTTCTGAGCTATCTAAAAATCTGAAAATAGGATCATCAAAAAGGTTATTTATTAGAGAGAACTCTATAGTCGTCTTATCATCGTACTCTATTTTGACGAAATTATTTATTGCTTTTTGGGGAATTGTAAAAGAAATAAGTGTTACAATTTTATCAAGATCGGTATTGCTAAAATCAGGCTTTGCTAGTTCTATAGAGGCATTTTGTATTTCAAAATTTTTTGGAGAGAATTCAATTCCTTCCTTGAGGATTTTTTTGCTTTCGTTTGATAGAAATTCTTCAAAACTTTCATATAACTCCTTGATTTTTGATTTTTCCTCAATGAAAAACAGGTTGTTATTGAGTATAATTTGGTTTAATAGAAAAAATATGAGCCTATTTTCATCCAGTTCTATTTCTGGAGGTATTTCGTCAAATTCCTGCAACTCATGATATAAAAATCTAAGCACTTCAACAAAATGGTTTTTTGAAATGAATAGTCTAATAGCTGCTTTTACATAGAATTCGTATGCCTTGTATAGTGTTTCGATGTTCTTATCGAAGAATTGATCTTTAGTCAAATGTTTTTCAGGGGCTGTAAGAATTTTTAAAATCAGCGATTTTCTTAATTGAATAGTTTCTTTTGCTAATTGTTCACTAAGAATGAACAACAGATACGTCCATTCGTTAACAAATACTAAGTTTTCAGCATTTAGTATACTGATTTTGTGGTTGCTATCAATGTTTGGAGTTTCAAGAACAGAGTTTATAATTATTACATAATCTTCAAATGAATTTGTATTGAGAGTCTTCTTTAAATCTTGTGCAACATCTTTTACTATGCTTTCTGAAATCTCATTTATACCAAGTTTAATTGGGTTTCCTTTCTTATCATGACCATTAATCTCAGTATGGTATAACTTGCCTTTAATGTTTACTTTATTTTTTGTAACTGAGTTTGCCTTAAAAAAAAGGATTGTTTCAAAATATATTTTAATGATGTTTAATAATTGTTTTGTATGAGTAATTTTATCTATTTGCTTCCTAACCTGAAAATAGTTGTTAATTTCTTGTAAATTAGGAATAAAATCCTTGGCTTTACATTTTCTGATCATAGTATATTAAAATTTTAACTTTAAAAGATTTCATACTTAATTGATAGAAAAAATCTTTTCCTAAAGGTATTAAAGGTAAAAATTTATTCAAAGAAAATCAGTTGATAATGTGCCGAAGGCATTCCTGCGGAAGAATTATATGCCATAGGCATTCCTACGGAAGAATAACAAAATCCTTGAATTAGCTATGGCTACTTACACCGGATGAAAAGGTCGTAACAATGATCAAAACCGGCAGTTCCGGCGTAGTTACTTACAGATTCCATGTTCTACAATAATCGAACCTCTCCGAGGTTCTTTTCGTCAGACGACTCAAGTTCGTCTGACGAATACTAATCACCTGGCATAGATCACCGTGATGTGTCCGTTTCTTTCAATTGTCTTACCGTCATAGGGGGTTATTCTCAGAAAATATATATAAATTCCCTCTGGCGCCGGTTTATTGCGAACCCTACCATCCCAGCTTGCCCAAGGATATTTTGTCTCGAAAACTTTGTTACCCCACCGGTTACGGATAACAAAAAGATAATCTTTTGGCGTGAATGAGAATCTCGGACGGATAGTTTCGTTTTTACCATCTCCGTTCGGGGTAAACGCGTTTGGCATAAAAACGTTTGGACTGAGTATTACACAGGAAGTATTTGATTTACTTCGTGCTTTTATACCATAAGGATTCGTGTCTCCTTCAATTGCTTCAACAAAATAACAAAACTTCCTGTCGGTAACTGTATAAAGAAATTCTTCGATATTGTCAGACCAGGTTGAGTCTGATCCGGATAGGGAAATATTCAAGGCAGCCATGCCATTTCCGGGCAATCGATATACCTGGTATTCATCTATTCCTCCGTGCCAATATTGATAAGGCGTCCAGGACAGCGTATTTAATCTGTCCTGATTCGACACCGTGAGGACAATATTCCCGGCAAGATTTGACTGTTGAACCATTTTGTTGCATACGTTCATTGCGAAAAGCCGGTAATAATGGTTTTGGTTGAGATCCAATTCCTGGTCAACGTACCCGATCTTAGCAGATGTAACATTCTGAAAAACCTCAATTGTATCGAATGGGCCTGTTTCATTGCTACTACGTAATAGTTTAAACGTTTTGATTTCAGAAGCAGGATCAACTGTAAACGACAGGCTGATCTCATTTTCTCCCGAAACGGTTGCATAATCGGCGTTGATGTATTCCGGTGTCCTTGCCATTTGAGTGTATTCACATGTCATATTCGATGTAGATTTCTTTATGCCATCAGTATGGACCGCCTCAACATAATAACAATATTCGGTATGTGCCTGAATATCGGATTGGATAAATTGACTGTCAGAAGGTGAGATCTGTTGCAGGATTTTAAAGCTGTCTTCTTCAATCCTCCGGTATATAATATAACTATCGATGCTATCATTCCAGCCTATATATGGAGTCCAGGAAATGTTTACCAACGCCTGACAGGAATCAAATTCAGCCTTGCAAAAGATTGTACTATGGGGATCGGTCAGGGGACTAATGTTGTCAGAAGAATCCCAGGCAGCAATTACATACGATTCTGAAAAAACAGATGCATTTGATGATGTGTTTTCATAGAGAGTCACTTCGGAGTTCCGGATGGTATCGATGGTAATCCAACTGTTATTTTTATCGATATAAATGATATAGGCTTCTACATCAGGCGAAGAACTCAGAGTCCATTGAAGTAAGGTGTGTCCCGAAAAAGGATCAACACTAACCCGTTCCAAGGTAGGGCTTTCAGGAGGATCCTCGTCCTGGCAATTGATTTTGGATGAGAACAAAATAAGCCCCAGAAGGAATATAATAATATATTTGATCAAATAATTTTTCATTTCATGTCTTCAAATGAATAATTTTAATTATGGTTCATCCGGGTAATGGGTAGGTAAATATTTTTTTTTCAAAGTTCGAGTTGCTATTTGTAGTCAAGGCCATCGGCCTTGGATTATTGTAATAAAAAAAATATACAGAATCATATGAAACTCTCCCAAAGGTATCCCTACGGGACATCGGAGTTTGGTTATTAAAATTTTGTTAAAATACCCATCTCACATAGTACTTTCAGTCCCTACGGGACGTAATAATATATTGTACCATTAAACCAGTCGTTAAAACGACTGTCTATTACCTTTCAGTCCCGCAAAGCGGGACGCTGGTTCCCTTGTCGTTTTTCTAACAGGCATTGAAATACCTGTCTATTGTCTTTCAATCCCTCCGGGATTTAAAATTCTCTGTAGTTCCACAGCTCCGAAAGAATCCCAATGGGAGAAGAGTCCCTCGGGAAAGCCTTTTTGGACATAATTCATAAATCACAATTTATATTTCAATAATGTCCCGTAGGGACTAACAGGCAATAGGCAGTTACTTCAGTAACTGTTCATATATACCAATAATATCAACACCCCGGAGGGGTTGAAAGTCTTATTTATTATCTGCCTGCCACAACCTGGGTAAATGATTCTTCGTTTAAATATTTTCGTGCCAGGGAAAGGATCTCTTCCGGCGTGATATTTTTAACGGTATCAATGCCCTTATTGAAAAAATCATAATTCAATCCATATTCGAGAATTGACCTGAAACTATCGGCTAATGCAAAAGGTCCGTCAAACATTCTAAGTAACTCTCCAAGTAAATAATTCTTTACGAGGGTTAATTCATCATAAGGAACCGGTTTCTCTCTCAGGATTTTAATTTCTTTATATATCTCCGTGATTGCTTTTTTATAAACATCTGCGCCAACTTCGGAAACGATGGTTAAGTATCCTGAATGATGTAAGGAAATGATATGGGAAGAAATTCCGTATGTATAGCCTTTTTCTTCCCGGATATTTTTCATTAACCGTGATCCGAAATATCCACCAAGTATAGTATTTAAAACCAGCATACCCGGATAATCGGGGTGCAGTTTATTAAAAAGGACCTTTCCGATACGGATAGCCGATTGAACCGTTTTGTCTTTCTTAACATAATATTCCCCTTGTTTCGGGCTTGTTACAGGAGTGGGGCGATCAAAAAAACTACCATTGCCTTTCCAGTCGTTTTCGCCAAAATACTTCTCGAAGATATTTATCAGGTCGCTATCTGTTTTTCCTGCAACAATGATCTGACAATTTTCAGCACGATAAAATTTTTCGTAAAAATCTACCAGTTGAGTAGTGGTAACCTTGTCAAAGTCTTCCAGCGAATTTTCGTATCCATATGGATGATCTTTCCCGAATACCGCTTCCAGAAATTTATCCCTTGCCAGGGTTTTAACCTTATTCTTCTCAATAATAAAATGTTGCTTCCGCTTATTAATATAGATATCAAGCTCTTTTTCCGGGAAGGTTGAATTTTTGATGATATCTTCTACTACTGCCAATGTTTTATTCAAATATTTTTTCAGGGTGAACAGAACAATGCCGGCGGTATCCCAATCGACATTGAGTTGGAAAAATGTACCATAATAGTCAAATGTTTCCGCGATTTGTTTGGAAGTCCGGTTTGCTGTTCCCTCATTCAGCATTGCATTGGTTGCTGAAGACACCAATGGCATTGGCTCAAACCAACTACCTGCCTTAAATATGAATTCTATTTTTATAATATCCAGGTTGCCTGCATTTATCGTATATAAGGGTACATTATTGGAAAGATAATGCTTTTCGGCACGTATTATGGGGATTTCTTTTATCTGATGATATTCAGGCGTTATCTTTCTGTTAAGTTCTCCAATTGTCATGATGGTAAAGAATATAAAAAAAACTATTGTAAAAAAAGGAATAATGGAATAATGGAATAATGGAATATTGGAATGGTCTGTTAAAGGGATCCCCTAGGGATAAAGGAATGTCTGCGGTACAATTTTCCAGGATTCCCCGCCCGAACGTACCGTTCGGTACGGTCGGGCACTCTTCCAATCTTCCACTATTCATTTTTCCATAATGTACTCATAACCCTTATAAATCCAAAAATATAGATCAATGCTTCTTTGAAAGATAATAAAGCGTAGAACAATTTTCGGGTTGTAACGTGGCATTGGCCATGTCTTTTATTGTAACGGGCGAAACCTCGCGATATTTTTCAATCTCGGTATTGAAATTACCTGCATCTCCCAGCAGTTCATAGAAGGCCAAATTCATTGCTTTATTCAATACATTGGTCATGCTGAAAATCATTGTGGATTCAACCTTATTTTTTACTTTGTTTAATTCATGTTCTTTTACCCATTCTGTTTTTAGTTTGTCCAATTCCTCATTTATTGCATCTTCAGCCGTTTTCATTGTAATGTTTTTCATCAGGTTTCCGGAAACAACCAGCAAGCCCGGGTCAATATCGCCGGTAATATAGGCATTGATTTCACTAAAAAGCTTCTTTTTCTGAACCAGTTGTTGGTATAGGCGTGATGACTTCCCGTTAGCCATTATATCAGAAATTATGTCCACTGCATAAAAATCCTCATGATTTCGGGAACACATATGATATGTTTTAAATATGGCATCAAACGGAACGCCCCGTTCAACCTCTGATTTTCTTTCCTGCTTTTGGGTGGGTTCGCTTGATAATTCTCTTTCAGGAACATTCCGGGCGTCGATAGGTGAAAACCACTTTTCGGCTAAATCAATAACCTGTTGTTTATCAATATTTCCGGCAATAACCAGGATCGCGTTATTGGGAGCATAATGCTGAAAGAAGAATTTTTTCACATTTTCGAGAGTAGCATTTTGAATGTGGCTTATCTCTTTACCGATGGTCTCCCATTGCTAGGGGTGCACTTTATAGGCCAGGGGCCGCAAAATTAACCATACATCCCCGTATGGCTGGTTTAAATATCTTTGTTTATACTCTTCAATCACCACATTTTTTTGAATATCAAGACTTTTCCGGGAAAAACCCAGGCATAACATTCTGTCTGATTCGAGCCAAAATCCGGTTTCAATATTTTCTGCCGGAAGGGTTAGATAGTAGTTCGTGATATCATTATTTGTAAAAGCATTATTCTCCCCTCCAATATTCTGTAATGGTTTGTCATAGTTTGGAATATTAACAGAACCGCCAAACATCAGGTGTTCAAACAGATGAGCGAAACCCGTTTTGTCAGGCTGTTCGTCTTTTGCACCGACATCATACAACAAATTCATAGCAATCATGGGTGTGGTTTCATCCCTGTGAACAATAACCCTGAGGCCGTTCTCAAGAGTAAACCTGTCGAAATCTATCATTTAGTTAGTTATTCGGGATCATTAACAAGAAAAAAGATAAAAGTAAAAAGATAAAAGTAAAAAGCAAAGCGTGTGGTGCGAAGAGCATGGCGCATGGAGCAGGGGGAATATTGAGAATTGGGGATTCAGTAGCAGGAGGCAGTATTGGAATAATGGAATAGTGGAATGGTGGATGACTGGGGGAGACCTGCCAGGGTCCACAGGACCTGGCAGAGTCTAAAAAAATGAGACCTATTTGTGCATTTCAAATGTCTGATTTTGTTGATGAACGATCGACGAATAATCGATTGACGATTTACGAAACATGGTACTCAGGGCTTGCAAAGCGCAAAATTCCCCTCCTGGCCAGGAGGGGTGTCCCGAGCGTCAGCGAGGGACGGGGTGGTAGTTTAACTAAGAATCAACCACTAATTTTGTTAGTATATTAAACATTTGGTCACATTGTCAAACTACAAACCAGAAACTATTTTTATTTTTTTGATTTCCGATTTTTTACGGATATGTTATCTTTGTCCGCTTATGCAACAGACACGGATACTTATAAAAATATTTAAATGGAGAATTAAACACATTAGGGATAAGCAATTTATCCTGATACTAAGTGTGATTATAGGGTTAGCTTCAGGTTTTGCCGCCGTTATTATCAAAAATCTTGTCCATTTCATTCAATCGTTGTTAACATCGGGTTTTGACAGGGAGGAATTTAATTACTTGTATTTTATTTTTCCAACCATCGGGATTCTGATTACCGTAATATTTGTCAAATTCATACTAAGGCAGCGGGTTGGTCATGGGATTCCAAGTGTACTTCATGCTATTTCAAAAACAAACGGGAAGCTAAAACCACATAATTTATACTCTTCTATTATAACGAGCGCTCTAACAGTTGGTTTTGGGGGATCCGTCGGGCTGGAAGGACCTACTGTAGCAACAGGAGCAGCGATTGGCTCCAATCTTGGAAAATTACTGCGACTTAATTATAAGCAAATTCTCACCTTGCTGGGTTGTGCATCAGCCGCAGCAATGGCAGCCATTTTTAAAGCGCCTATTGCAGCCATTGTATTTGCCCTTGAAGTGATCATGTTAAACCTTTCCATGGCTTCTTTAGTACCTCTGCTGATCGCTTCGGTTACGGGAGCCTTGACTTCGTATTTTTTCATGGGGCAGGATGTACTGTACACTTTTCAGTTGAAAGAGGCATTTTTAATGAAGGACATTCCTTTTTATATCGCCCTGGGAATATTTACCGGATTGGTATCGGTTTATTTTACAAGAGTTTACATGTTTATTACCGAAACTTTCGAAAAAATAAAATCCTGGTATAACAAGCTTTTGATTGGAGGCCTTACTTTGGGCGTTTTGATCTTCTTTCTCCCTTCACTTTATGGAGAAGGCTATAACGGAATTAATAGTTGTCTTAATGGAGACTACTCCTATTTATTTAATAATTCTTTTTATTATGAATACCAGGACAACATTATAGCAGTGTTTATTGTCCTCGTGGCTATTCTTTTGTTTAAAGTAGTTGCAACATCCATAACATTTGGAAGCGGTGGAGTTGGAGGAATGTTTGCTCCTACATTATTTTTAGGTGCAAACGCGGGCTTGTTATTTGCAAAGGTTCTCAATCAAGCAGGCTTTACAGTTTCGGCAACTAACTTTGCTTTAGTGGGAATGGCCGGTATGCTTTCCGGGATTATTCATGCTCCCCTGACTTCAATTTTTTTAATTGCAGAAATTACGAATGGTTATGGGTTGTTTATGCCGCTTATGATCGCGGCTACTATTTCATATGCAACCATTAAAATTTTTGAATCCAATTCAGTATATACCATCCAGTTGGCTAAAAGAGGAGAACTGATCACCCATGATGCCGACCGGGCTGCACTTTCTCTCATGAAAGTAGATAAGTTAATTGAAAAAAACTTCAATACCATAAAACCTGATGCCACTCTTGGCG
>JABUBN010000593.1_pt1 | contig 10603 bp, 10 predicted proteins | sample 7240341 | NCBI WGS metagenome assembly JABUBN01 (sample SAMN07256345, study PRJNA390944) | subsurface metagenome | isolation source: Methane hydrate marine sediment | place: Pacific Ocean: Eastern North Pacific, ODP site | reverse complement strand
ATTGCTTTGATCGGGACTGTAACCTCCGGACCAATAGGTATTATTATATTGGCAGTTGGGGCTTTGGGAATCGCTGCTTGGTCCTTATATAAGATGTGGAAAGAAAATTTTGGCGGTATACGAGATTTTACTGATAAAGTAATGGAAAAAATGAAACCAGCCTTAGATTGGTTATCAGATAAAATAGATAAAATTATAAATTTTTTGAAGACATTAGGAATACAGTTAGGAATTACAACAACTGCTCTAGCCGGTGGAGGAGGGGCAGTAGGGGCTTTCGGTGATGAAATTATGAGTGTAGCTGATCAGATTAAAACTAAGCTTGGCGGAACACTCGAAGAACTTAAAAAGATGGCTGATTTGGAAGTAATACTTAGGCCAGCAGAAGAAGCTATTCGAAAAATAATTGATACGATGACACCTTATGAGAAAAAATTACAAGCTATTAATGATAGATATGACGAAGCAATTGAAAGAGTAAAAACTATCATAAAAGATGAGGAGGAATTAAAGATTGCCATCGATACATTGAATGAGGGAAGGAAAGCAACAATAACCTTGCTTGATAGAGAAAAAACAGCACTTGAAAAAGTGGCCGAAGCCAAAAAGAGACTTGCTGATCTAACAAAAAGTTTAACCGACAAAATATATGAATTTACACATACCGAAGAAGAAGTAAAATTAAGAGATATTAATCGGGAATATGATTTATTAATAGAGAATGCTAAAGAGGTATTCGAGGGTCAAAAAGATTTGGCGGAAGCAATAAAAACAATTAATGAAAAAAGAAAGGAACAAATTGATGCTTTAAAAGAATTATATGGTGCAAAGAAAAAAGATGTTGAAGTAACAGATAAGCAAACAGAAAAAGAAAAGGAATTACTTGCTATAATTGAAAAATTAGAAGAAGAATTAAAAGAAGCAGGAAAAGCGGCTGAAAAGGCAGGCATCCTTGGAGGGAATGCATGGGAAAATTTTAGCATAACTATAAAAAAAACAACTGCTTCACTTTCAAATTTTACTAAAGAAGGATTAGCGGCCGCAATCGCAACTATTAAAATGAAATTTTTCGTAGTTCTGAGGGATTTGCAAGAAAGAATTAATGAATCTACTGGAATTTTTAAGCTAATGGCAGAAGCCAACTTGGAAAGATTAAAACAGAGTATGAAGGAACAAATTGATACTGTTGTATATGGTTTAGGCGTTTATAACGAGGAACTAAAAAAATTAGGAGTTCAAACTGAAAAAACAACAGACTCGGTGGTTAATTCTTGGGACAGAGTAACCGATGCAGTGGGTGAAGCTACCAGTGCTATTGCTGGGGCTTGGATTGCTGGTGGAGGAGCTGTAACACCTCCTGGAGAAATGGGAGTCCCAACCACAATACCGGTCCAACCAACTGCTCCAACCCCAACTTTATCAATTGCTCCAATCGGAACAAAGATTCAGGCCCTTAGTGGGGCGAGTTATGCCTGGTGGGAAAAACTTGCCGAAGGTTTAGCAGGTTGGAGCAAGATCGGATCTTGGTATGGCGGGAACCTCATAAGATCTTTAGAAGCTGCTGGGTATAAATATGAGTTTGGAACTCCTTATGTGCCACAGACTGGATTAGCCATAGTCCATAAAGGGGAAGAAATCAACCCACCTGGACAAAGGAGCTATGACCAAAGGAAAAATTATACTTCAAGCATAAATATACAGCCAGGGGCGATTCAAATCATCACCCCAAAATTTTCAGATGCCGATGGCCAGGAGATGTTCAGGATCATAGAAAGGCAGGCAAAAATGAGAGGTTTAAAGTTGGTGAGGGAGTAAATTATGGAGATAAAATTAGGGACCCCAGGAAGTGAAAAAATTTTTTATTTTGCGAATGTGACTACCCGGAGAATCAAAACATATTCAGAGCATATAATGCTCGATGGATCTAAACAAATACAACAAGCACCCATCACAAAAAAGAGATTTGATATAACTTTCGTTAAGATATTTGATGAGACCCATGAGAATATTACTAATCTCAATACAGAATACGAAAAGGGGACTGTGCTTAATCTTATCTATAATGAAAATACCTATTCAGTTGTATTTTTGGGTGAACTGACATCGGCCACTTCTGTATATGGCACAGCTATCATTTTGCAGGAGGTTTGATATGCAGGATCTACTCGGGCTTGATATAAGCGATTTTAAAAAAGGATTAGTCATAGTCATCGGGAAAATTGAGATAGATTGGGATGGCACAGGAACTGATTATAAAGAATTGCCTGACGTGAGAGATTTTTCGGTTGATACCAATATTGAGGATGAGGTTTCCAGATTTTGTGCTTATTCATTCACCATAACTTGCCTGAATACCGATAAGAGATATTTCTCTTGGAATACTGCATCCCCATATTATAACTGGCTGAAACAGGGCAGGAGGATAAAGATATATGCTGGCATTAGAGTAAATTCAATAGATTACCATTATCAATGGATAATCGGCAGGATAGACCGTTATCACTTATCAACCGTAGCAGGAGAAGAAATTTGCACTATAACCGGTAGAGATTTTATGAGAGCTATATTAGATTTTAAATTATATTCTCCTAATACTTATTGGGGGACTACTCAAACTTTTGATACTGAAGAGCTCATAGCTGACTATCAAATGAATGATGACTGTAGAGGAATTTATATTGCTTATTTGGATAGTATCAGCCCGTATGACGGGAGCCATCTATATCCAATTTATAGGAGTTTAGATTTCGAATATGTGGAATCTACCAATAAATTTAGTTTTCTAAATGCAAAAATCCCTAATTATGATGGGACCAATAATCTAATAATTTATTATTACCAGACCAAAAGCATAGAGAGCATAGTAGGGGATATATTGATAAGTTCTGGTATATTACAAGCTAAGATTTCAGGAACAACGATATCTTTTTCAGATAGTAATCCTGACACTATTTTAGACAGTGACGATAATTTTGTAATTGCGGGCTTCAAAAGCGGTCAAATCATCACAGTTGTTACTGGCAGTGGAACCAATAATGGTACTTATACGATTAGTGCGGTAACTCCAGGGGTTATAACTTTAATAGGTTCAGATGAACTTATTACGGAGAGTGCTGCCACTGCAGTAACTGTTACTATTACTACAAATGTTAATTTAGTTTCAAAGACGGAATGGTTAGCTGATACTAATCATGTAACCCCCACAGGAAAAGAAATTGACAGGGTATGGTTTGAGACAGGTACATCAGCTTTTGAAGCGATACGATTACTTGCTGAAATAGCACAATGGAGGTTTTATTTTGATTATAAAGGAAACCCCATATTTAAACCAAAATTGAGTATCGGTACGAGTGTAGATACATTTTCAGATAGGTGTGTAAGTAAACAGGAAGTAAGTGAAGATATTGATGAAATTTATAATCATATCATTGTCATTGGCGAAAGTAGGGAGACTTTAGGATAAAAGAGGTATTTTGGAAATGGCACAGATTACAATTTATGCAAGTGCTTCAAGTAAAATGATAAGTAGTGACTATTTAGCAACTTATTCATTAGCACATAACCTTGCTTCCGGGAGACACCCTACAGGACCTAATTTATATGTAGCTCAATATCTTGAAGATGGGAAATATAATATAGATAGATCATTTATCATATTTAATACTTCTGCAATTCTATCAGGTGCAACTATAGATTCTGTAGTTTTACAACTTTACTCGGATATAAAGCAGGGGGATTTAGTTTTTGATGTTGTGGTTAGAAATGGACAACCTACTTATCCACATATTCCTGTTTTATCGGGAGATTTTTTATATTCTCATTACTCGGGTGATGGTGGAAGTATAAATGTTAAAGATGATATAACTTTAAATACTTGGAATGACTTGATAATGAATGCAACTGGCAGAGGTTGGATACAAAAAGCTGGGACAACAAAATTAGCTCTTATAAGCTCAAAAGACATCAGTTCAACAGCCCCCACAAGTAGTATGGAACAAATTAGGTTTACATCAATAAGAATGGTTATAAACTATTCTTATGCACCAGCGACAGTTACTGCTCAAGCGGTATCAGATATTGATGAAATAACTGCTACCGGTAATGGGAATATTACTGATATAGGTGGAGTAAATCCTACCAAACGAGGAATTTGCTGGTCTACTTCAATTAACCCAGATGTGAATGATAATAAATCTGAAGAGATAGGTTCTTTTGGTACAGGGGCATTTTCAAGACCGATGACTGGTCTTTTAAGGGGACAAAAATATTATGTTAAAGCATACGCATATAATTTAGGTGGTTATAGTTACAGTTCGGAAGTAGAATTTTATACTAAACCCTCAGTTACTACCTATGCACCGACAGATATCATAAGGGCAGATCCTACAAAGGTAACTGCGAATGGATTGATTGATCTTGATGTAGTAGAACCTATAACCACAAGAGGTTTTAAGTATGGCTTGACTGAAACTGATACTTGGAATAAATCCGAAACAGGAAGTTATGGCGAAGGGGCATTTTCATTACAGATAACAGGACTGACCGAAGATACCACTTATTATATCTGTGCCTATGCGACAGGACTCTGGGGGACAAAATTAGGACCATATCTACAATTCAGGACAGCATATCATTATGGCTCGACAAAAATTGAAATAAAATCAGAGGCGATCGCCAGCGAAGCTGATATAGCTGCGGTAGGTGGAAAACGGAGCAAGACTATCGAAAATCATCTAATCCAAACTCAGACTATAGCGGATTTAATAGCAAATGCTTATTTAGCAGAATATAAAGATCAGAAAACGAAATTGGTGATAACTAGACCTACCCCTGCTCCTTATGAGATTGGAGATACAATTAAAAGATTTACAAAGATACCTTATCGTCCTGCAAAAGATGCGGTGATTGGTTATAAGCCTGCAAAGAATGGAAAATATTATTATGAATATGCAGATTATGAGGGGAAGGATATGATTATAAGAAAAATAAATTTAAGATTTAGCAGTGGAAATTATATAAGTATTATAGAATTAGAAGATTAAAAAGGAGATGATTTTTATGTTTAAAAAGTGGTTAATATTTTCATTATTAATTTTTCTACTCATATTTAGTGTGGATAGTTATGCCTTCTATGAATATACACAACAGAGCGGGACTGATTATTTTGTCGCTTCTCCAGATAAAGCCGATGCTTTGGAAGACACAATAGAAGTTAGAATGATACTTGACGCTCTTGGCTCACTTCTTGGTCATAGTAAGTATAATACTACTTATCCTAAAGATGGTGATGTTACGGTAGGCTATTTGGGCCGATTAAATTATGGGGCAGACGCCTCTAGACCTGCTATTCCGGTGGTAAACGATATGTATTTGGCCACAGATACCACAAAAGTTTATAAATGTTTTGTGGTTGGGAACTGGGTTCAAGTTTATCCGGAAGGCGGAGCTACTACTTTTTTAGGATTAGCCGATACTCCTGCTAATTATACAGGGCAAGCAGGAAAATATATAAAAGTTAATGCAGGTGAAACAGATTTAGAATTTGGGACTCCTACCGGTGGAGCAGGAACTTACCTTGAATTAACCGATACCCCTGCTGCTTATGATAATGGGAAATACGCTAAATCAACCGTTGACGGCGTAGTCTGGGATACTCCTGCTGGTGCCGGTGATATGACTAAAGCTGTTTATGACATAGATACCGATGATATTGTAGATAAATCTGAAACGGTAGACGATGGGATAGGAAATAGCTCTACTGCTGCAGATGTGGCAGATGCCATAACCAAAAAGCATACCCAAAATACCGATACACAGTTTGACTTTTATAATGCTTTAGCTGATGACCATACTTGGAGCGGGGATAAGGATACTCAGCCAGTCGGTGAATCGGTAGTTTTCGGGGATTTATTATATTTTAATTGGGCTGACAAAGAATGGAAAAAGACCGATGCAGATGCCGAAGCCACTATGCCAGGTGAACGAATTGCTTTGGAATCTAAAACTGATGGCCAAGATTGCTTAATGTTAGTTAAAGGTTATATAAGGGATGATAACTGGGATTTTGGAGCTGCAATGATATACACAAGTGTTACTACTGGTGCTATGAGTTCTACTGCACCAACCGAAACAGGAGACCAGATACAGAGAGTAGGAACGGCAAAATCTGCCGATATATTATTCTTCAATCCAAGCATAGATGTGGGTGAGATTTAATGAAAAAATATATATTACCATTAATTTTAATATTATTAACATTTGCATTAATAGGATATTGTATCACTTATACTTCGCAATATCCACCAGTACAATCAGATGATTATGTGAAAGCGACTACAAAATATAGCACAATTTATTGGCAATATTATGCTACTGACCCAGCAAAATCATTAACAGGGGCACAGACAACTAATTCTTGGCGTGCTGCTGCATCCAATACTACTAACCAACGCTTTCACATTGATTTAGGTTCTGCGAAGGTGATACGAAGAATCTATTATGAAAATTATCACCATTACGGAAGTATTCTAGATGCAGGTGTGCAGAATTTCACCTTTTGGGGGAGTAACACAGAGGCAGATTTTCTTGAACTTACCTATGCTGAGGATGGAACTTGGGTAGATTTAACTTTGTTGTTATCTCAAACGGCTTTCGATGAACATGTTGGATTAGACCAAGCCGACCCAAAATATATAGTAGTTACTAACACAACTGCTTATCGATATTATGCTTTCAAGTTTGCCGATAATCATGGTTATTTCGAATGTATGGGAGTCAGAAGAATAGAATTACAGACAGAAGATGCTGTCCCTGATATTGATATAGGTTCGGCAGCAATAGATAGACCGAATAATCTGGGGACAGGAAATACTTGGATAGATAAAACCAATCCTGCTAATGCTACAGGTAAAATAACCAGTATAGAAATTTGGGCTTATGAAGATATGAGTAATGTTGAAGTGGCTACTTTTTATGTAGTAAGTGGCGATAATTTTTCTACTCGTGGTACTCAATTTATTGGCAATGTTACCGCAGGAGCAAAACGAACTTTTGAAGTTGATTTTGATGTAAGAGAAGGAGATTATATTGGAATATATTGGACTGTCGGGAAGTTAGCCTTCACTCCTACAGGTGGAGCTGGAACTTCATACGGGGCAGGTGATAATATTCCTTGTACAGATACTACTTTTACACCCTATTCACCTTATATGCTTAGTGTTTATGGCACAGGAGAAATTGTCGTTGTTGGCTGGCCTCATAAATGGAATACTATAACAATAGGAAAATGGAATACCAAAGAGATAATGAAGTGGAATGGATTAGAGTAAAGACGGTGATGTAATGATTAAAGCACTTATAGAAAATTATGAAACATTAACGATAGTGGGTGTATTCGGCATTATGATGGCTTGGTATCTATGGCATCAGACGAGAGCACAAACAGAACGTGAGAAAAAGCAAGATAAAGAAAGGACTGAAAGACAAGAAAAATATGATAAAGACCAAAAAGAAGAGAGGGATTATTACAGGGGTTTAGTAAAGGATGACTTACGGAAGAATGTTGATCTGAACGTTAAAGGGATTGCCTTGCAAACAGAGATGATGAAGGAGATTAAGGATCACGATGGGCAGTCCCGGGAAGCTTGGAGTAAACTAAATGGGTCTCTTGGGGCTATCTGTAAACGATTGAATAATAAAAACCGATAAAGGATAATAATAAGAATGGAGAAAAAAAATAAACCTTTAGGTGATCTCTCGCCTAATTTCTGGAAGAGTGAGTTTCGCTGCCCCTGCCCCAAATGCAGAAGAAAAAAGGTCCGGGTAAGCAGCCTCTTATTATTCAAGTTAGAAATGATGATAACAATTATAGACCAGGGACTTGATTTTCATAAACCGGTAATTGTTTTAAGCGGCAATAGATGCGAAGAAGAAAATAAAAAAATAGGTGGTTTCCCCGGTTCTGAACATATCCCAGATCCTGACGGAGAGGCATCTGATATAAAAGTTATAGGGATAACACCGATAAAGTTAGGCCTGATAGCTGAAAAAGTAGGAGGCCTGAGAATCGGCATAGCTAAATGGGGCATTCACGTGGATGTCAAACCACCTTCTCCGAGTAGGTTCTGGGTCTATGTAGGGAAGAAACCCATTTATTCCGGTCCTATAGAGAATAGTAGTTTGAGAAAATTCTACCGGATAATAACCGGAAAGGAAGGTGAATAAGATGTTGGATTGGTTATCAGGTTTGGCCTGGTACTGGTATGCCGGTATTGTGGCGGTAATAGCTTATTTAGTTTGGTATTTGAATAAAGAATAATGAATATAATTGAGAAAGTGAGGTGAAAACAGATGACTAAAATATTAACATTCTTGGGTCTTATAGGTGGAATAGTCCCTATAATCCTAACTCTAATCACTGCATTTGAGACCCCTGGTTTTGGGACCGAGAAGAAGAAAGTTATTTTGGATGCCATAAGGCTATTTTATGATAAGATGGCCGAAGAATATCCTTTGCCGATAAGCAAAGAAAAGTTAGTAGGTATCGCAAGTGGTTTTATCGACATCGCGGTAGCATTCTTTAATCTAGTTGGGTGGTTCAAGCACGGTTCCCCTACCGTCAGTTCCTAGGCAATTCTTGGTTGGAGAAGAAGACCATTCCTAAGTGGGAAAAGCTATTTAAAGCCTGGGGAATATATAATGTAGACTTTCATAAAAAATATAGGAAATATATTCATGGAGAAAGATACAAAACTTACATTAATTTGGTTACCGAGGATATCCAGGAGAATATCAGGTCAATGAATAAGGCACAGATTAAAGAGTGTATGAAAGAGTTCTTCTGGAAGAAAGAATTTGTATGCCCGGATATCCCTAAATAAAATTATTCACCACCGACCTGAACGTGCTTTTTCATTAAAACATCTCCTTAATTGCCCTCCCCTGGAAATTCGAGAGTTCCAGGGGTCCACTTTATTATAATTATAAGATTCTACGCTAATCCTGCCAATTTTGTGCTTAATATCGTCTATTACATAGGGGGTTTGTAAGCGAAAAAGAAAGAAACCGATTAAAGGCACTCTACGTGCGTTTATGGCGATATTAGGCAAATTGCACAAATATGAGCTAATATACCACTATTTTTTAGTCAATCTAAAATTTTTTAATTTTTTTTCAAAAAATACTTTACATTATACAAAATAAAGTTTATAATTATAACACAAAATTAAAAAAGGAGAAGAAAAAATGAAAGAAAAGGATATCATCAATGAAAGGCCTTCTAAATATGTTTTGAAATATGGTAAATCTCTAAAAGAAATAGCCGATATGTTTGGAGTTAGCTTGGCCACGATCCATACCTGGTTAAATAACCCGGAAAAGCGTAAATGGATGGAGCAGAAATTAAAGGAAAATAGTTAAGATTAATAATTAACGGAAGATAGAATAAAATATTTAAAGTAGGTAAATATGAGAATATACCTTAAAATTAATCAAGTGGAATTTGTGTTGGAATCTCTTGAAGCGACAATTAAGACTTTTAGTGAATATCAACATTATCCGGATAAGAAATTTAAACAGGAAAGAATTACTGAAGCTGAAAAGGTGCGTCAAATATTTAGAGATGCACGTAATAAATATAAGAACCAAAAAAAAGGAGGTAAAGATGAAAATTCAAATTAAAAATCTAAAACCGAATCCATTCAGGGATATGGAGAATTACCCAATTAATGAGGAGAAAGTGCAAAGTCTTACTAATTCAATTAATCAAACTGGATTCTGGGATAATATTTTGGCACGAAAGAATAATGGCAATATCGAGATTGCCTATGGGCATCATAGACTTATAGCATTGCAGGCAGTATATAAACCCGATGATTATGTGGATATTCCAGTAAAAGAGCTTAATGACCCTACTATGATTCGGATTATGGCGAATGAAAATGATGAAAATTGGGGAACGAGTCCGAAAATCATTAATGAAACTGTGAGAATTACAAAGAAATTTCTTGAGGAACATCCCGAGATTGTAAGAGAATTAATTAAAAAGGGCGCTTATAATTTAAAAGAAGAAACTAACTATTTATCTAAACAGTTAGTTGGAAGTCCGATTATATCAAGATTTCTTGGGGGTAATTGGAATATAACGAGAGTTACAATAGCGCTTGAACGTCTTGGCTTCGGAAAATCAAAGGAAATTGATACAAAAGCAACAGAGATTTTTGAAACAGATGGTCAAGCAAGAACATTTGTAAAAGTCACTAAACAAATTAAAAATATAAAGCCTGGACAACAACGAGAAGTTGCTAAAAGAATTGTAAAGAAACAGGATTTTAGTGAATCAGGAATGAAATCAGCGCTACTTGATGAAAAATATAAAGGCAAAGAGAAGGGTAAAGAAGAACGAGATTTCATTGAGTTTAAGACTTATGTAATGGGATGTACGACAGAAATGAATAAATTGAATGGAAAACTTGGGAAATTATTATTACTTGAAGAGGAACTCAAACCCGATATGTTATTGTACCGTGGCTCTATAGAAGCAAGAGATTTCGATAGTGCATTACGTTTATTGATTAGTATTTTAAAGGGATTTTTAGGGAAGGGG
>JABUBN010000592.1_pt1 | contig 10616 bp, 5 predicted proteins | sample 7240341 | NCBI WGS metagenome assembly JABUBN01 (sample SAMN07256345, study PRJNA390944) | subsurface metagenome | isolation source: Methane hydrate marine sediment | place: Pacific Ocean: Eastern North Pacific, ODP site | reverse complement strand
CTAAAAATGTTGCCGAGGATTTCGTCATTGGTGATCTCACCGGTAATCTCACCAAGGTAATGCAATACCTGCCGTATATCCTGTGCCAGAAGATCGACATGCAGAGATTCTTTGAGTCCCTTTCTGGCGCGCAACAAAGCCTCAGAGGCGTGCCTGAGCGCTTCAAAATGCCGAACATTGGTGACCACTACTTCGTTTTTTCCATAAGAGCTTTTTGCTGTCATGGATACCAGCAGCTTTTCAAGCTTATCAATATTTATTCCTTTTTTCGCTGATATATCAATGATGTGAGCAATATCGCTCCAACTGTCAGTGTACATATCAGATTTTTTCCTGGTATCAGTCTTTGAGAGTTTGTCTGATTTGTTCAAGGCAAAAACAAATTCTTTTTTATTCATATCTTCCTTTCTGAAAAATTGCAGGGATGTTTCTACTTTCCTGTGATCATCTTTAATGTCAATAACCACAATTACAATGGATGCCTGCCGGTATTTCTTAAAAGTTCTTTGTATGCCTTCTTCTTCAATCTGATCGGTAGCGTGACGTAAGCCGGCTGTATCAATAAATCTGAATTGTTTGCCTTCCAGTACAATAGTATCTTCAATAAAATCCCTGGTGGTGCCGGCAATTTCCGAAACAATAGCTTTATCTTCTTTTAAGAATCTGTTGAGTAAGGTAGATTTTCCCGCATTTGGTGGTCCGATAATTGCGACGGGGACTCCATTTTTTATAACATTGCCATATTCGAAGGAATCAATCAGGGAGACGATGATGTTTTCAATACGATTTATCAGGTGCGAAAGCTGCTTTCTGTTGGCAAACTCCACATCTTCCTCACTGAAATCCAGTTCCAGTTCAATCAGGCTGATAAATTGAAGCAATTCACTTCGCAACTTGCTGATCTCATTTGAAAATCCTCCCCGCATTTGCTTAAACGCCAAACGATGAGCGGCCTCAGATTCTGATGCTATCAGATCAGCTACTCCTTCTGCCTGTGAAAGATCTATTTTACCATTCAGAAAAGCTCTTTGAGTAAATTCTCCCGGTCTGGCCAATCGTGCACCATGATCAATCAGGGTCTCAAGAATTTTTTGCTGTATATAAACAGATCCGTGACATGATATTTCAACTACATCTTCGCCGGTATAGGAGCGGGGAGACTTAAAAATGCCCACCACAACTTCATCGATATAACCATTTTTATTGCGAATACGTCCAAAATGTAGTGTATTTGCCTCCTGATCTGTTAGTCTCTTCTTTTTCTCAGGGAATTCAAAGACTTTATCGCATACGGGTATAGCATCATCGCCGCTAAGTCGAACTACTGCAATAGCTCCTGTTCCCGAGGGTGTGGAAAGTGCACATATCGTATCTTCGGAAATCATTCTGTTCCTGCTTTGGATAAGTAATCAGGTTTGTATTTTCGGGAGAAAAAGATATTCATACTTTCAGAATTTCTGCAAAGTTATGTATTGTTGGAATATATCAATGATAAGCCTGAAATATACAGGATGATTATGATTTTATATGATGAGACCTTAAAAATGTTACAATTCTATGTCTTTTTCCCTTTTTATTTTGAAAAGGCTTTTGTATATTAAGGATTAAATTTGAATACATACCGCCTAACTAAAACCAACCAGGATAATATTATTAATCATTTGTTGCAATTTTGATATTTCAACATGAAAGGAATTGTGTCTTTTTTATCAGCCGTATTTAAAGTTTATCCTAAAAAGTCTATAGAACACTATAATCAGGGTTCACAAATTAAAAGATCCTTCATAGTAATCTTTTGCATCTTCCTTATTTCATCCGGCTTCGGAAACGAAAGCGAGTTAAGATTCAGTTATATCAATACCGATAACGGTTTATCAAATAATATCATCACCTGCATTACTCAGGACAAGCTTGGATATATGTGGATCGGAACAATGGAGGGATTAAACAGGTATGATGGTTTTAACAACAGAATCTTTAAGAAAATCCTTAATGATTCTGCAAGTCTGATCGATAATATGGTCTATGACATCTATATGGATCATCTTGATAACATTTGGGTGGGTACTCAAAATGGGTTGTGTCTATACAATCCGGACATGGAAAATTTTAAAACCTATGTTCTTGATACGGCCCGTATCAGCATAAACGCTGCAAACAGGATCACGGGAATTGAAGAGGACGCAGAAAATAAAATGTATGTTGTTGCTGAACTTGGATCTTTGTTTTTTTATGACAGAGAATCGGATAAGTTCAAAAGGGATAATCATGATTTCAGGAGCATTAAAGACTTCATCATAGATAGTGAGAATCATTTATGGATGGGAGGAACAGATGGCGTGTACTTTTATAACAAAGATTCACAAAGAATAGTACATTATGATTCCTTCGTTGAGAATACTGTTACATATCCCATAAGCGATGTGAATACTCTGTATGAGGAAGGTGATACCATATGGATTGGCACTATTAAAGGCAGAATATTTTATGTATTAAAGAATACGATGCAGGTTGAGGCTCTTGAATACGATTTTGAGAAGACCTACTATATCTATGATATTTTCAAGGATAGCAAAGGACTCATATATATTTCCACAACTGACGGTTTGTATGTTTACAACAAATCAACGAATACATATACTGCATACAGATACGATAAGAACAATCCTTATGGAGTGAATAGCCTGGGGATTACACAGGTTTATGAAGACATGCAGGGAAATTTGTGGATAGGTACCTACCAGGGTGGTATCAATCTGGCAGTAGTAGGTAAAGCATTTAAGAATTATAACACATATAGTAAGGGAATAACGCTTGATATTGTAAACATACATGCAATTCAAGAAGACAGTAAAGGCAATCTATGGTTTGGATCTTTTGATTTTGGCATAAATTCTATCAATCCGGTCACCGGCAAGCGTAAACTCTTCCTTCCCGATCCTGATGATCCTGAATCACTGGGTTATGGTTCTGTCTACACAATCTTTGAGGACAGCAGAAAAAACATCTGGGTAGGAACCTATCTGGGTTATTTGCAAAAATACAATCCTGTCTCCGGAAGGTTTATTTCATATCCCTTTTCTCCTGAAAAAGGTAAGCAGAGTGAGGGCCTGGATATAAGATCGATTGTTGAGGATAAGCAAGGCAACCTGTGGCTGATTTCGCATGGTAAGGGAATGAGTAAATTTAACCCGGATACCAAAGAATATGAACATTTCAGGCGCGATTACAGCAATCTTGGTTCAACAATAGCAGATGACTGGTCCTTTCAGATCCTGCAGGATCATGAAGATATCTTATGGATAGCTACACCATCGGGACTATCACGATTTGATCCCGAAACGGAGACTTTTAAAAATTATTACTACAGTCAGGATGACTCAACAAGTTTGTGCAACAATTATATATCCCTGCTGTTTGAAGATTCTAAAAGAAATCTATGGGTAGGAACCTCTTTTGGACTAAATCTTTTTGACAGGAAAAACAATCGTTTTATTCATTTTTATGAGAAAGACGGATTGCCAAGCAACCAGATAAAAAGCATTCTGGAGCATCAACCCGGAGAATTATGGATTAGTACCGGATATGGTCTTTCACGTATGAGATACATACGGGATACTGTTCTGGGAACTGTTACCGCAAATTTCAGAAGCTATAATCAGTCTGATAATCTTCAGGATATATTTTTCTGGGAACGATCCGCGTACAAAACAAGTGAGGGACAGTTGATATTTGGATGTGAAAAGGGAGTTGTAATGTTTAATCCTGATGAAATCGAGGAGAATAAAAGGATCCCAGATGTATATATCACCAATTTCAAACTCTTCAATAAGCCTGTAAAAATTGGTGAATACAATAATCTGCTTACGCAAAACATAAGCCAGACATCAGAAATACGTTTAAAGTATGATCAAAACTTTTTTTCCTTTGAATTTATTGCCATAAACTACATTTCAAACGAAAACAATCAGTATGATTATAAAATGGAAGGCTTTGATCCCGGCTGGATTGAGGTTGGAAGCAAGCGGGAGGCTACCTATACAAATTTGGATCCGGGCACATACACATTTCAGGTGAAAGCATCCAATAACGATGGATACTGGAATGAAACAGGTGCCTCAATAGCATTGGTTATATCGCCACCATTCTGGAAAACATGGTGGTTTAGGGTTCTTGTAGCTCTCGGTATTATATCTATCGCTTTTTTTTACTATTTATTTCGAATTAATATTCTGAAGAACCAGAATGTATTATTGGAAAAACGTGTTGAAGAAAGGACAAGTGAGCTTTCCAAATTGAACTCCGAATTGATTGAAAAGCATAACAGAATACTCGTTCAGAATGAAGAAATACTTGCTCAGAACAAAGAGATACATAATAAAACGGAGGAAATAAGTGTACAGAATGAACTTATGGAAGAGCAAAAAAGCAAAGTAGAAAAAGCATACGAAGAACTGACCAAGTATAGGAATAAACTGGAAGATCTTGTTGATGAAAGAACAAAAGAATTGATCATTGCGAAAGAGAAAGCGGAGGAATCTGACGAGCTCAAAACCTCATTCCTCGCCAATTTATCGCATGAGATACGAACACCATTGAACTCTATTATAGGATTTACCGGATTGTTCTTTGATTCTGATATTACAGCCGAGGATCGCCTGAATTTTAAAACAATAATTAACAGTAGCAGTAACACTTTGTTGAATTTAATTAATGATATTATTGATTTTTCAAAGATTGAAGCGAAACACCTGGATATAAACATAAATGATGTATACATTAATAGCATTTTAAATGAACTTGAGAAGATATACAAGATGGAGATAAAAAGGCAACAACCTGGTACAGATAAACAGTTCGATTTCAGAATCAAAATTGATAAAAGTACCAGATCCATCGTTATTAAAACTGATGGAATTCGTTTGAAACAGGTTTTATCTAATTTGATAAATAATGCCATCAAATTTACTGATGAGGGATATATTGAAGTAGGATGCAAGATGTTGAGGAACAAAGAAATGCTTGAATTTTTTGTTAAGGATACTGGTATAGGTATACGAAAAGAAGACCAGGAGATCATATTTCAACGTTTTCGTAAAGTTGAAGACGACAGGGATTATTTATACAGGGGAGCCGGACTGGGTCTTACAATTTCCCGGCATTTAGTGGAATTATTAGGAGGAGAGATATGGGTCGAATCATCACCTGAATCCGGATCAATCTTTAAGTTCACTGTTCCTCTGGATTATTTCACGCAGGCAGAAATTGCAAGTGCTGACAAAACTGATACATATTCAATTCCTGATCTTAAAAACAATACCATTCTTATTGTTGAAGATGATTATGCCAATTACTCTTACCTGATGAGATTATTGCAGAAGACAAAAGCGAATATTTTACATGCGCTGAATGGCAGGAAGGCAGTTGACTTGTATCTTGAAAATCCTGATATCAACCTGGTTTTAATGGATATTAAGATGCCGGTTATGAACGGTATTGAATCATTGAAAGAATTAAAGAAGAATAATATTCAGGTACCCGTCATTGCACAAACGGCTTATGCTTTTTCTGACGAAATCAGAAAAATCAGGGCTGCAGGTTTCAGCGATTTTATTTCTAAACCTATCAGTGCCAAAGATCTTTTTGTACTGCTGAACAAATACCTTGATAACTAGTGTAGTAATTGGTACACTTGGTGGGCTTTTGCAGGAAGCTTAATTATCGGGACGAATAAAAACTTATCCTGAACTGAATCCTATTTTTTTTTGAAATGAAATTTGAAAAATATATTTTTGGCACTTGTTGACATTTGAGATTAAGTGAAATGAGTGTATTGGTTAATAGAAATTCAAAAATCTTAGTACAGGGAATTACCGGAACAGAAGGGAGTTTCCATGCCGGGCAAATGATTGATTATGGGACAAATGTTGTTGCAGGTGTTACTCCCGGGAAAGGCGGTCAGGAACATCTGGACATCCCCGTCTTTAATACGGTAATGGACGCTGTTAATAAAACAGGGGCGAATGTGTCAGTTATTTTTGTTCCTCCGGCCTTTGCTGCTGATGCCATTATAGAAGCTGCTGATTCTGACATAGAAGTTATTGTTTGTATTACGGAAGGAATTCCGGTGAATGATATGATCAGTGTAAAGAATTATCTTAATTGTAAGAATAGTCGGCTGATTGGTCCGAACTGTCCGGGTATTATTACACCAGGGGAAACCAAAGTGGGTATTATGCCCGGATTTATACATAATAAAGGAACTGTTGGCATTGTTTCCCGATCGGGAACACTTACTTATGAAGCTGTGGATCAAATAACAAAATCAGGACTGGGTCAGTCGACATGCATTGGAATTGGTGGTGATCCTGTTATCGGAACCTCAACTCTCGATGCTATTAAACTTTTTATAGATGATCCTGAAACAACCGGAATTATTCTGATAGGAGAGATAGGAGGCAGTATGGAATCGGAAGCTGCCTATTGGATCAGGGAAAATGGGACGAAACCTGTTGTTGGTTTTATTGCAGGACAAACTGCACCTAAAGGTCGAAGAATGGGGCATGCAGGAGCAATAATTGGAGGCGAAGAAGATACAGCAGCCGCAAAAATGAAAACAATGAGAGAATGTGGAATCATTGTTGTGGAGTCGCCTGCAGAGATCGGGAGTACTATGGCAAATGTTCTGAAACAATAAAAACAGCTTTTAACAACAAATAAAAAAAAGGGTGTCGTTTTGAGACTACCCTTTCTTCTAATCAATAGAAAATCCTTATTTAAGGTTCAGCTTATATGTCTTAAATAACACTGGATGCCATTCTCTCCAGTTGTGAACGAATAGAAAGCTTGCTTTTTACTGCATTGTCTCTGGCTATTTCGAAACCCAGCATACCTTTATCATTTACCACAAAACATATGGTTGATCCGTGCTTGGTCATGCCCTCTCTCTCTGTTACAAAAAGTACTCCGCTTTCACTTTTTCTCACGAGTTCACCTACTTTTCCACTGTGCATATTTGACAGGTATACGATCTGGTTATATCCTGAAATTTCATCGATATTTTTACAATACACTATTTTGTAAGTTGCATTACCGATTTTCTTGTTATTTGCCAGGTCTATTAATTCAGCATATACTCTTTTATCACCGACAACTGCGATCTGAAAGGTTTTGGCTGATGCGCTTGTCGGCCAGTCAATAAGTTTTGAAAAATTATAAAGACTATACGCAATGAATCTGTCTGTTGTAGAAATTTGCTGTGTCTGCTGTGCTGTTAACGACTTTGTGGATAATAAGAATGCACAGATTAAAATTGCCGTTGTGTAGATTCCGGTTTTCATAGTAATTTTTTTTAGATTTCTAAGTCTTTATAATTTTTTACGGCATCAATTTCAAAAAGTTCTCATTTTTGACGATTTGGCTATGTTTGTGTACCAATGAAATAAAATGTAATTTGAATTTAAGCTTTGAATTATTAAAGTATCTTTATTTAATTTGCCACAAATAAAAACATACGCTAAGAAACATCCATGATTTTCATCAATACAAATAACTTTGAACATAACCAGGACATGGATGTTCCCTGCCAGACGGGACAGGCGGGCAGACGAGCATAACTTGTGAAACAGTCATGAATACCATTAAGCTAGATCTATTGGTGAGTAAAATAAAATTCTATACCTATGAAACTACTTGAAGGAAAAATTGCTATCGTAACCGGGGCAGCAAGGGGAATAGGCCGCTCTATTGCTTTTCGATTTGCACAGGAAGGTGCTGCTATTGCATTTACAGACCTGTGTCTTGATGAGAATACAGATTCCCTGGTTAAAGAAATTGAAAGCCTGGGCCAAAAAGCCAAAGCGTTTGCATCGGATGCCAGTAACTTTGAAGAAACAGAAAAAGTAGTGAATGCTATTGTTGATGAGTTTGGCACTGTCGATGTTCTTATCAATAATGCTGGCATAACAATGGATACATTACTAATGCGAATGACAGAGCAACAATGGGATTCAGTTATTACTGTCAATCTCAAATCCGTTTTCAACTTTACAAAAGCAGTTCAGCGCATTATGCTCAAAAACAGAAGCGGCTCGATAGTAAATCTGAGTTCTGTGGTTGGTATACACGGAAATGCGGGTCAGGCAAATTATTCTGCTTCAAAGGCCGGAATTATTGGTTTTACCAAATCGATCGCTCAGGAACTTGGCTCAAGGAATATTCGCTGCAATGCTGTTGCGCCGGGTTTCATTATTACAGAAATGACTGCAAAGCTATCGGAAGAACAACGTAAAACCTGGGAAGATTTTATTCCTATGAAACGAGGGGGCACACCTGAAGAGGTTGCTAATGTTTGTCTTTTCCTTGCCTCCGATATGTCTTCCTATGTGAGTGGTCAGGTAATAAGTATTTGCGGAGCAATGAAAACCTGACTCTTTTAGATTGAAAGATGTGAGAAGACCGAAGACCGAAGACCGAAGACGGAAGACCGAAGGCCGAAGACAAAAGACAGAAGATTGATGAACTGGGGAACTGGTGAATTAGCTTCGCTGAGCTCCCTATGGTCGGTTGGCTTCGCCGAACTCGCAAGCTCGGTTGATGAAATGACGAATTTCGATTTGTAAACTTCAATTAATCAGTTCACCAGTTCGCCAGTTCACCAATTAAAGTTAAACAAATAAATAGCCCAACCTCCCCAGCTCGCACTCGTTTATAGTGCCTGATTTCAAAGGGCACTTTTTGTTTCTTGTATTCTGATAGATAAATACAAGGATTTTATTATTTTTGGCCTTCTTATTATTAACAAAAGCTCCTTAATACAAACGCAATGTTATTTATTCTTTTTATAGGAAGTTTTTTTAATGGCATCTGGGAACATCATTTGACTTGTGAGTACAATGCTCCTTTTATCCTTATCATGAGTATTATTGGTTTCAATTTCATCCTGGAGCGTTCACTTTCACTATTAAATTCAAAAAAATACGATTCGGAGTTACCCGGGGAAGTCAAAGATGTTTATGATACGGAACAGTATGAAAAATCTCAAAAGTACAAGAAAGTGAATGAGCGCTTTTCTTTTCTGACAAGCTCTTTTAGTTTTTTTTTAATAATTGCGATACTTGTATTTCACATTTTTGGTTATTTTGATCAGATTGCCCGTTCAATAACTTCACATCCCATACTTGTAGCCTTGCTGTTCTTCGCAATCATCATGTTAGCATCCGATCTGCTAAATACACCTTTCGCTTTGTATGATACATTTGTTATTGAGGAGAAGTTCGGTTTTAACAAAACCACCATACAGACTTTTTTTCTTGATAAATTAAAAGGCTGGCTGATAGCTGCAATTCTTGGCGGGGGCGTAACTGCATTGATTATCTGGTTTTATCTGCTTACAAAGGAAATGTTCTGGATATATGTCTGGATTACGGTATCGGGGGTAATGATCTTCATTACTATGTTCTATTCTACACTTATCGTGCCTTTGTTTAATAAACAAACTCTCCTGGAAGAGGGACCCTTGCGTAATGCTATTAATGATTTTTGCACAAAAGTAGGATTTAAACTGGATGAAGTATTTGTTATAGACGGTTCAAAGCGTTCTACAAAAGCCAATGCCTATTTCACAGGATTGGGTTCCAAAAAAAGAATTGTTCTCTATGATACCTTAATTGACGATCTCTCGACTGATGAAATTGTAGCTGTGCTGGCACATGAAATAGGGCATTACAAAAAGAAACATTCCAGGGTGAATATTATTCTTGGGATTGTTCAAACCGGTATCACTCTGTATGTATTTTCTCTCTTTACTGTGAATCCTATGCTTTCCTGGGCTCTTGGTGCAAAAGTTCATAGCATACATATGGTAATTCTTGCATTCGGGATCATATACAGTCCTATTTCTACCGTTGTCGGATTGGCATTAAATTTATTATCTCGTTCAAACGAGTACCAGGCAGATCGTTATACAAAGAAGCATTACAATGCCGATCACCTGATAACTGGACTTAAAAAATTATCATCGAAAAATCTTAGCAATCTTACTCCCCATCCGGCCTATGTTTTCTTTCATTATTCTCATCCGACATTGTTGCAAAGAATACGAGCATTGAAAAAGTAAGGTAACTTGTTTATTAGCATTACCCTAAGCATATTAGTTTTGTTTAGTAAAAAGGATATACCAGGTTATGAAAGCAGACATTATCACAATAGGTGACGAAATTTTAATAGGACAGGTGGTTGATACAAATTCTGCTTTTATTGCTGAGGAATTGAACTCTAATGGTATACAGATCAGGAAGATACATTCCATTCCAGACCTGGCCGGAGATATAACCAGTACTTTGGATGAATCAATACAAAGTTCAGATTTAGTCATACTTACAGGTGGTATTGGACCAACAAATGATGATATTACAAAAAAGGCTCTTGCCAGTTACTTTGACAGCAAACTTGTTGTTCACGAAAAATCACTTGAGCATATCAAAAAGAGATTCTCGGGCATGAAGATTGAGCTTTCTGATCGAAACATTAAGCAGGCAGAAGTACCTGAAATTTGTGAAGTATTACCTAATCGTAATGGTAGTGCGCCAGCTATGGTATTCAGAAAATCATGGATG
>JABUBN010000591.1_pt1 | contig 10618 bp, 10 predicted proteins | sample 7240341 | NCBI WGS metagenome assembly JABUBN01 (sample SAMN07256345, study PRJNA390944) | subsurface metagenome | isolation source: Methane hydrate marine sediment | place: Pacific Ocean: Eastern North Pacific, ODP site | reverse complement strand
TATAAAATATTTATAATCAAAAGTAAGCACACTCACTTCATTGACAACTGTGCCAACTTTATCTTTTTTGCGAGTCCATTTATCCTTAAAATAAACTTCGTTCTTAACAGTTGTTTTGTTGCGTAATTCTTTTAACAGTTTTTTGAATTTCTCTATTTCTTCTGGAGATTTATCCTTGAAAAATTTTTGCCATTGAGGAGTATTAAAATCTGTTTCGTCCATTCTTTTGTCCAATCAGAATCCTGTTTCTGCTCCTTCTTTGGCTTCAGAGAAGTCAATAAGGACAAGGATAAGGGCAAATAGGAATACTGTGCCGAAGAATTCTAATGCTATTTTAAGTGGAGATTTTTTCATCCGATTTTGTTTAAATTCGTTTAGGACCATTCTTGCCCTATTTTTTTTAAAAATTTATTATATTCTCCTACACAAGATCTAAAATTTTCAATTGAGCCATTAAAAAATCCTGCCTTCAGAAATTTCCAACTATTACCTTGTTTCAATCCATCCTGAATAAATTCATAGATGGGCGAGTTTTCAAATTTTATATGCCACCTCTCACGGAAATATTTCCAAATAAAACAGCCTAAAAGACTTCCTCTATACATACCTGTTTGTAAGTGATCCAAATGCATATAAACTAATCCATTCAGATATTCGAAGGTATCAAAAACCTCTCCATATTTCTCTTTGTCCTGAAGGTACTCTTTTAAAAAGTTGTATAAAAGTTCAAAGAGATACTCATTGGCAGGTGTATATTTTCTTTCTGCATTTTTTATCGGAATGAATTTTTTTGCCTCACTAAATACTGAATAAACATTCAGGATTTCCAATGCAGGTTTTTTCTCACTACCAGTGAATTCTTGATAGACAGGCTTCAAAAAGATAGCTTTTAGATGAAGCCAGTTTTCTTTTAATAAAGCTGCAATTCCTGTTGTATAGAGAAGTAGCAAGCCTGGATAAGATTGTAAATTAATTAATAATACTTTGCCATCGTGCCTAATTGGCTTAGCAATTCTTTCAATTGTTTTTGTCAGAAGGTAAGAATTTTTTTCTTTCTCATCAAAATAAGCAATAGGAATTAGTAAGCTAGCAAGAATTTTTGTTACTTCTTCATATTCATGCATTCTTTTTGAAAAAAATTCTTTATCTAAATTATCGGTGCCGGTTTTAAATCTCTCAGAAGCCAATATTTTATAAACTCTTTCTGTTTCATTATTTACTAAATCAAAAAGCCTTATATGATATTTTTCCTCTTCAGATAAGTATCTTTTTACAGTAATAGTTGCTAAGGGGCAGGACAGGGGATGGGGTTTTTCAAACTCTCTTAAGGATTCTATCTTTTCTGAAAGTTCAGTAAAAAATTTATTCGCATTCTCAATGTGGATTGTCTCTGCTTGCCTATGTTGAATAATACTTTTAGCTTCTCCTGTAATGTCGCCTTTGGCAAGCCAATAAGTGGAAAATCTTCTATTCTTGCATCTCAAAATAGATTTTCTTAAGGCTACATCCCATTCTCCAGACCATCCACAAATAATTAATCCAAATTCATCAAAAATGCGATCTAAACAAGAATTGAGTTTATTTGAATAAAACTCTAATTCTTTAGGTGTATTTTTAATCCGAGTATCCATATAGTCCCCGTTAAGTTTTATAAGAGTGCATTTAGAATGAACAAATGGCAGAGCTCCTTCTAAAGAGTCATCATTACTGATAACAACTGGTGTAATTCCTTCTTCTCCCAATGCCTTCTCTAATAAACGCTCAAAATTTGTTGTTAATATAATTCGGATATAACCATACTTTACTAATTTAGCAATATTTTTATGAGCTTGTGTTGGCAATTTTAATCTTTGCTTCTTTTCATCTGGTGTAGGCTCAAAATAAGCTTTTAATAGAGAAGCTCTCTCTGCCGGTGTCGCAGTTAATCTTTCTAAAAGTTTTGAGTACTCAGGTTCTTGCTTAAAGTGTTTTTTATACCATTGCGAAGGATTTGGTTCAGCCGAAGTCTTTCTTAAAATCGCTATTTTTCTTATTAACTCTTCTACTATTTCCCATCCTGTAGGAATTCCTGCATCTCTTGAGATTCCAGAACCTAGAAGAAGAGCATAAATCTTCGGGTTCGTATAAAGAGAAAAAGCTAATTTTAAACTATTGTCTTCCCACATTTAGAGTAAGAGTACCTAATTTTTTTTATTTACCTCCATCTAATCGCCACTACCACAGCAAGGAAGATAATCATCATCCGATAATCAGAATTTTTTTCATAAATAATCCTTAAGAAAAATTTTTATCTTCTCCATCCTAAACCGGATTACATGATTCCATGCACATTTTGGACAGAAGTATTTATTAGACATTTTTTACTTTCTCCACACACATTAAGTCATCATTCTTAATAAATAGTTTTTCTGATGTTCCCTCTGAGGTATTTACATTTTGGGCAATATAGTTGGTCTGATTTACTGTTCCTCCAGATAAGATAAATTATCCCGGGGATGATAAAACATATTAGCAATATTATTGTGATTAGACAGCCCCCAGTATCCCACCCAATTTGTTCAGGTTTACCTTCATATCCACAATTGGGGCATTTGATTTGGGGGACATCTGCTCGTGGCTCTTGATAGCCTTTCCCTCCGCATTTAGGACAAGTTTCCTCTTCACCCAAAGGGGATATTTTCTTCCCAGTCCCACCACAATCAGGACAAATCTTCTCGCTCATTTTATTCCTTCTCCCTTCAATAAAAAGGGGCTAACAATCTACCTACTGGTAACAACCAAGTAAACCCAGCAAGAGACTGTAGCCCCTCGTTGCACCCAAAGGCACAGTGGTAGACACTGCCTCCTTCTCACTAGCGGGTTAAATAGGAATTATCCTACTTTAAGAAAAAGGCTAAAGGTATTGCTTTTCTCAAAGAACTTCTATAAGTATATCGCTTTGTAAAAGGAAAGTCAAGATACAGGGTCCCCCCAGGATACCCCTTAGAAGCCCCAAATCAGTATACCGTTTCGGCTATCTCTCTTAAGGAAGGGTAAAGATACCCCCCCCCCATACAGTTTAATTATATCTTACCTTAAAGTGAATTAAGTGAAGTATCTACGCACGGGTGCGTGTAGGACCTCGTTAACCTCGTTAATCTCTGTAAATAAAGAAAAATGTCAAATCAAGTACCGGCTAATAAGAATAATTAATCCTTATAATTCTCACTCCGGCTTTATCCTCAGTACCATAATAGTCAGCATAACCATCAAAAGCCGCAGTCCCACTTGGTGCTAAGGGGTTTGAATAGGTAGAATCAGTAGTAGTGATCTTGCCGGATTTGTCATATACGATTAATTCAACTTTGACATTAGAAATATATTTATCTGTATTATTCTTTAATACACCCATCCATTTAATTGCCCCGTCACCTGCAAAATTTGGGTCTGATATCCATCTCCAAGATTCAATCTCAACAGGAACTTTAATATCCGATACTGATGGTTTCACTTCTGTTGTCTCTGGTTTTGTTATGGGCACCGGCTGATGGCGAGGCGTAGCCTGATGAATAATAATTGAACAAACAGGTATAAAGATAATGATTGCTAAAAGGATCAAAAAAGATGGAAGGCAACTAATTTTAGGATTTTTCATAATTCTTCTTACTTAAGTTCTAGAAACCCCACTATAATGGAAACTTACTTAACCTTCTTAAGCTCCTTATCTGCCTTATTCACTGCCTCTATAAAGTTCTTCCACTCATCAAACTTAAAACCGCAGGAAGCGCTAACATCTGCAGAGGCAAGATAAAGACCTATTTCTTCTTTCTCTAACTCTGCTCCCACCGTTAAAAACTCCCCTATCTTTGTCTGCTTTAATAACTGCTTCTTCTTTGCCATATCGCTCCTTTCTAAAATAATTCAGTTAGAATCCTCTCTCTGCTCCTTCTTTTGCTTTCTGTTTATCATAGGCCCTCTGTTGTCCGGAGATTTTTTCCGAACCCATACGAAGTCTCGCTTTTTCTGAAGGTTCCCAATATTCCAAAAACATAAAGGTTATTTTATCGAACCAAAAATAAATAAAGGAACATTTATCCCCCCCTGAGTCAAAGAATTTATAGTCCACCTTGCCAAACTTTTCAAGACACACATCTCTTAAAGCATGATAATTTACCTGACCTTTCATAATAATCCATAGACTACAAAATTTCCCTCTCCAGAAGTGATATTCGATTCTTTCAAGTTTTGCTGCTCCAATATGTAGATCATCGTCTTTTCTGGTATATACCTTAATTCCCCCACAATCTGGATCAGTCCTAGAGTATTTCATATCCTTTAAGGTCTTTATATCCGTTCCCCACTTAATACCCCTGAAACCGGAGGGTTCTGAACTAGGTTTAAAATTCCCAGCAAAACCAAAATTACTCCATAAACCTACAGTTGAAATTATCAATCCTATTAACCAAATCTTTTTCATCTCTCTCCTTGCCTTTTCTCATTCTATCTATCTATTTTCTTTTTCCTGATCTCCAGTTCCTCCTCACTCTCGGCCCAATGCGTTGGCGCCCATACTTACGCCTCCCCTCCAGCCGGTAAGTATAAAAGCAGCTCATTTCTCTGTCTCCTTATATTTTTTTTCTTTCCTCTCGGCGCCGGCGTCTTCCTTGGCTAATTTCTTCTTCAACATTCTGATAATGTTTTTAATGGTTTTATTCATCTCTTCCAGCCCCACAATAGCCTTCTCGTAGTCTAGGTCTTTGTTTTTATTCTTCATCTGTTCTCCTTTTTTCTTCTCTCCAGTTCTTCTTCTGTTTCCGCGATGATATAGTCCCTTCTTCTCTCTTGAAAGAGCATTTCTATTTCAGCGGTCAATTTATCCCTAAAGAGTATTGTTCCCGCCCATTTGCCATTTCTACAACGATATGTAGCATAGTAAAACATTGTTTCTCTTTAGGCTTCTTTTGTAAAGTTTGTAAGGCCTTCTTTTTTAGGAGTTTTAGGAGTTTCTGGGTTCGTATAGATTAAACAACCTCTTTTTTTTAGTCATCAGCGTGCGCAGAGAGCATAGACAACAACCTTAAAAAATGCTTTGAACAAATATCAGGACAGTGCTCTAACCGACTGAGCTATGCGCCCATTGTATCTTAACTTCTGTATTTGGTTCTGTGTCTAATTTATGTCTTTTTTTCTTCAAATTTTTTAATTTTGTGTCTTTTTTTAGATATGTATCTTGAAACGCCACATATCATATTCTTTTTTTGTATATAATTCAGCATTAGTATGACAAGTTTTTTTGCCAGTCGGCCATACAATTATCCAACCTCTCGCACCTGCGGCTTTGGCCGATATCACTCCTTTTTGTCCGGAGGCTTTATGATACACGATATCGCCTGCTTTAAACTTTACCATTTTAATCACCTCCTTCAACTCTTTTGTCCAATCAGAATCCTTTCTCTGCTCCTTCTCTGGCTTCAGAAAGGTCAATAAGGGCAAAGATGAGGGTAAAGAGGAATACTGTGCCGAAGAACTTTAAGGCTATTTTAAGAGGAGATTTTCCCTTGAAATATTCCTGCCATTCAGGAGTATCAAAATTTGCTTTCGTCATTTTCCTTTTTTAAATTCTCGCGATGGTCATCCGGGTTTCTTCACCATAATGGCTCGCTAAAGCAACATGGTTTTCTTTGTCTTGATGGCTCGCTTCTCTGTAATGGTTTTCTACACTTTAATGGCTCGCTATCCCAATTTGGTTTTCTTGCCTTCTCTGGCTCGCTAATTCCTGATGGTTTTCTTCTATCTAATGGCTCGCTTCAACAGTCTGGATTCCTTATATTCCATGGCTCGCTAATTCTGTTTGGTTTTCTTTATGCTAATGGCTCGCTTATGTCATCTGGTTTTCTAACTTCTAATGGCTCGCTAATATAAATTGGTTTTCTTATACTCTATGGCTCGCTCGAGTAACTTGGATTCCTCTCTATTCTTGGCTCGCTATATCATTCTGGTTTTTTTATTGTTTTTGGCTCGCTTTATTCATTTGGTTTTCTTCTACGCTCTGACTTTTTATTATCATACCACAAATTTACCCTTTTGTCAACTTGTGCAGTTTCACCAAATAATGCACAGTATCCTTAAAAGATAAACTCCTAATTGATATTAAACTTCGTTTCTCTCCTTAACTCTATGCCGTGTTTTAATTGCGGGAATAGGGTGTGTTCGTGATTTTTCGGTTGGGAAAGTAGTTTATGTTTTTCGGGAGAAAATGGTTCTAATGGGCAAAATCGGGGTTTTATTCGGGTTTTGGGTTTATCCGAGTTTTAGGATGGGCTGCAGATATTTTATGGCGGGGGAAATTATCTCCGAGAATTGGCGGTTTTGATACGGGAAAATTTTTAAGTGGTCTTCATGTGGGGGGTTGTATTCTCCTCTGTGGCTTAATCTCAATTTCAAAATTGAGATTGTTATTATTCTTTCGAGTTTGGGGAGAGGAAGTATTGTCCTTGTGGGGAAAGTGCCTTAAATCGCAAATTTGGGCTTTCTCGGAATTTTGGATAAATTTGGAAAAATTGGGTAAGAGACCGCCAAACTGATTTGTGAGTTTTGTGAGCGAGTCACTAAAGTCACATTGACTCACTTTCGAGAAGAGTTGGAAAAACCCGGTGAAAATTCACTGAAGAGATTGCATCATTTCCTCTCTTTTTTGTCAAGGGAGAGGAATTGAGAGGAAATGGGAGGAAAAAATCGGGCTATCTCGCTTGAGTAGCAAGGCTTTCAGAAATCACTTTTTGACTGCTGATGACTGGGTTGAAAAAATTCCTCTCTTGGAATGGGAAATTATTGCCGAGGGTGCTGGGTGTTAATGGAATATTTTTTTGACTTTATCCGCCATATCTTTCTCCCTAATTAAACAAGATATTTTTTTACCACTTCAATGGTGCAAGTCGCATCACCCGTACTCTGCGCCTTTTTTAGTTCATCTCGGTGAGCATAAATCTGCAAGGCCTTTTTCATCACATTGGCAAAGAGTTCCCGGGAAAGGGACATCGCTTTTACCGGCTCCAGCCGATAGGTGAACTGGTCTTCTCCAAACCAACCAGAGTATCCGGTATCAATAGCCGCATAGCAAAAATCGGCTAATTTCCAGTTATCGCCGGTGCCGGCAATTCTGTCCTCATCATTGGAATGTGTTTTGGCATTGTTGATGTGAAAATTAACTACCGGGACTCCAAATTTCTGCACGGCATAAAGGGTAAAGGCAGGTTCTACCGCATACATTTGCTCATGACCATAGTCAATGCAAACACCCATATTGTTCCCGCCGCACTCCTCATTTGCTTTTTTGGCAACTAAAGCGGCAAAATGGGTGGTAGGGATAATCATATTACCTTCTCTCGGTTCATGCAGTTTTGCTTCAATACCAAATTTTAAACCAGAACTTTTCGCTTTTTTATTAATCGCGATACAACCTTCAATAAATCGATCAAGAATTTTGCCATAATTAACCTGGAAGTTATAGTCCCAGCCATCAGAGCCTGGCCAAAGTGCTACAGAGGAACAGCCAACCTCTTTGGCAATCTCTACTCCCTGCAATGCTATTGCAAGAGCATCCTTCCTGATATTCTCATTACTGTTGGTAATTCCACCTAATTTCCACTTAGGATGGGTGAAGAGGTTGGTGTTCATATTGGTCGGGATAAGTTTATATTGTGCAAGAGCATCCTTTACCTCAGAAATTTTAGGGGGCTCTTTTTTAAAATTTTCGTCAATGAAAACCGCTTCGTGAAACTCAATCCCTTCAATGCCCGCTTTTGCCACTCTTTGAATCTGGGCAATAATTCCTGAGTCAAGTCCAGGATTATATCCAGTAGTTGCGAACCTATCCAAAAAATCTCCGGCACACCAGTGACCGGCCGCAAAATGAATATCAAAGTCAGCAAAAAATTGGTCAATCCTTTCTCCCCCTAAATAATTTTTATAGGTACTTTCCAATTTAGTTAAATTTTCTTCGTTTATCCTCATTCTCTCTCCTTGATTATTAGTTTCATCTTTCCCAGTCCAAAAGGAAGAAAACTGTAATTATCTGTCCAATTTTTTTTCATCACTGAAACTGTAGGGACCAACGGACAATAATTCCGCTTCTTGGTGGTGGTGTGGACCAAGTAAATTCCTTAAACTATTCGTAACTTCAATCTCCAGGAGATTCTCTCCCTTTTTCAAAAATTTAGTTACCTCTATCTGATAAGGGGGTAAAAAGACAAGGCATACCTCTTTTTTGTTAATGTTTACTTTAGCCACAATTGCATTAAAATTCTCAAATTTTAAAAAGATTTTATTATTTTCAGAAAATTCTTTTATTCTGAATCTTTGCGAAAAAAGAAAACTTCCCGCATAAAAAGGGTAGCCATCAGTAACCAAATCTTTTGATTTTATCGATTGTGGAGACCTGACCCCTTTAATTTTAAACTCCTTGCCCCAGATAATATCTTTTTCTTTTTTGAATTTTCCCTCAACCTCAAAATCACCAATCAGATAAATTGATTCCAACTCTACTCCATCTTTCTTAAAGATTAAGGTTTTTGGTTTTGTTGGTAATTTAAACAAGCAACTTAATTCAATAAAATTCTTTCCTTTTTTTATTAGTTTTGAAACATCAATTTTTTTAAAAGAGGTATCAATGTAATAACCTATATCTTTGTATTTAATTATTTTGTTGTTGACTTTAATCTCAAAGATTTCCGCATTTTCCAGAACGAGATAAAGCTTTTGTGGAGAAACAACTTCACTGGAACAGGAGAATTTCAAAGAGATATTTTGATTTTTTCCTTCTTTTTCCAGAAGATTCTGGATTTTCCAGACAGACACCTTTTTGCTCCAATTCTTCATTCCTTTTTTCTTATAAGAAGCATAATCCAGAGTGATTGCATTAGGGTTTAATCTTTTGCATTTCCAGTTGTCAGGAAGGATAAATTGAGATTGTCGGTAGGGGTTTGATTCATCAAAGCCGCGGGCTTCATAAATGGAGCCCCTACTTTTATCCAGCACCAATAAATGGGAGCCGGTTTCAGGAAAGAAAAGATTAAAGATGGTTTTACCATTTTTATAACTTGCCAGTATTTCTTTAGTCTCTCCCGTTAATGGATCCCATTCCTCTAACCTTCCTTTCCCTTTAATTTTAACTTCGGCATTATATTCTCTTTTCTGGTCTGTGTTGGCTAAGAAGTAAATTTCCTTTTTTTCTACTCTCCGATGCTGACAATAGATAGAGTTGACTTCCTTTCCCGCCTCCTTGATAGAGATATCTCTTTCTAATAATTCATCCAGAGCCTTTCTCAATTCCTCCTTTGATTGACCGATAATCTTTACTCTTCTCCAGAACTCTTTTAACTCCTTATTTTTCTCGGCCTCGATGAGATAGGGTAAAGGTTCAAAGGCTACTATCTTACCTTTATTATCAAGCAATTTAGATAGAAGTTTCATCGTATTTTTCCTTAAGGTAACTGCGGGAGGAATGACAACAAGACGATATTTCATTTTACCAACTTTAAAGACATTTCTCTCTACCTTTCCGTATTTTTCCAATAAAGACTCATCTCCAAAGTCATAATCACAATGAACCTCGCAGAGATTTTTGGCTAAATTAACAAAGGAGTGGTTGAGTTCATCAACCTCCTTTGTATCCGAAGGTTTATAAAGACACCAGGCAGATTCTACGGGATGCAGCACCAAAATATCGCTAACAAATTCTCCTCTACTCATCATATAATTAAGGCGGCCAAAGTAATCCTCTATCGGTTTATTATATTTCCAATAGGGTTGCTGATAAGAGAGTGTGGGAGGATAATCTCTTTTTCGGCATCCTTTCATCGAATAGAGCCAGAGATGGGGGCAGAAAAGATTGACACCTAAAACAATATGCCAATCACCAATCCATTTCCTTCCTTCAAAGGAGAAATTTTGACCCGAGCAGCCGTAGAGTTCAGAGAGAACCCTTTTTTTACCTAGTTGATGAGCCACTGAGGAACATTGCTTCAAGGTAATTAAGTTATTAATGTTTCTTCCCAGATGGTCAACCCCGGGAATATGCATATATTCATAATGAACCATTGCCGCACCAAGATTGGTCATTTGAGAAAGTAGCGTATCCTCAGCAATGTAATGACCAGTATAAGCAATCTTATGTTTATCGCACCAATGGTAGATTTGCTTGGTATAAGTGCCTAAAAATAATTCTGTTACCAGTTTCCAGTAATGATAGCGAATCTTCTTGTGATTACCTGAATTGAAAAAGAGGGAAGAGAGGTGTTTGGTAATGTCATAACCATATCTTTTTCTAAATTCTTCTGGCAGATTATCTGTCCAGGGAACATTCCCTTTATTATCGTTCCAACAACGCCAGATATTACAATTCGGTTCATCGGTAAAGATTCCGGGAATCGTTTTATTAAATTCTTTACCTACCTCTTCAGAATACGGCTCATAGGTGGAATCAATAAATGCCTTTATAACCTTAGGATTCAAAGTATCAACATAGGTTTCATTATTAAATTGAAGCAATCTTTTACCGATAACTCTGCGGAACACCCGTTTTCCATTCTTTTTTGTTGGTTCTAATCCCTGATTGCGATAATTTTTTCCTTTTTTTAGG
>JABUBN010000590.1_pt1 | contig 10625 bp, 9 predicted proteins | sample 7240341 | NCBI WGS metagenome assembly JABUBN01 (sample SAMN07256345, study PRJNA390944) | subsurface metagenome | isolation source: Methane hydrate marine sediment | place: Pacific Ocean: Eastern North Pacific, ODP site | reverse complement strand
CCAGCTGGTGAAATGATGGTTACAAATGTCGAATTTTATAGCAAAATTGTCCAAGTTAATTTTGTATAATACTGACTGCCTTTATCTTACACAATCACAGAATATTGCACTAAATTCCAAAATGAAATATTATTAGTTTTAATATCTCAATTGCGGGCTTAATCTTACGCTAAAGCTCCAGATCAGAATCAGTGTGGACGCAGTCCACAAAACAGTTTGGAGCAAGAGTAGAGAGCAAGAGCAAGCTTTCAAAAGGGAGTGCGATAAAAGAAATAAAATATGCTGATTATCAATGCCTTGAGTTGGCAGTTGATTTTCAAGTATATCAATATCTGTTATTTGCTATTTTAGGGTTCAATTTCAGGAAATGGGTCAAGTTTTGGGTCAAAAATTTTGCTATTGACCCATTATTAGATTTTAAACCAATAAGCAAGGTAGCTTCTATGGTAAGAAAAAGTGGGAACACCTTTGTGATGTAGTTTTACGGTTTTAGGATGGAGTTGTGAATGTGGAGAAGAATAGGTTTGGTGGGGTTGGGGAGTATAATCTAAAATAACGCCTCTAGTACTTTCAAAAGTGGTTGCGAGTATCGATATGCACATTACTGCCGCCACAGGACAATTTATACTTTTTACTTTGGCCCTTTTCGCCATGCTGGTATTTGGCCGTAAAAAATTTGTGAAATGGAGAATAGCTGTTTTTGTTGGTGTATTGATAGGTATCTCGGCTTTCTCCGGAGGTTTTTTCCCCGATAACATCCCCAAAAAAACCTTTAACTTGTTTTAGCAGTATTTTTTTTATTGTTGTCCTTTTAATGATAAAACCTGTAAAAAAGATGTACAAAGCCGGCTTCCTAAAAAGGGATTCAAGATATGGTATGGAAGAAAGGACGGCATGTAAAAAAAGTGCGGATTTACGATGAATACATGCTACTTGAAAATAATGCAACCACGAAAATAAAACACCTGTATTAATTTATAATTATTCTAAATAAACTTGCATAATGAGAATATTCTCATTATCTTTATTTACTAATAATAGGAGGACATAAAATGGATAATTACATTAATTTATACGATAATTCAAACTGGCAAGATGCGCCGGGCTACCCAGAAGGCACAAGAAAAAAGGTTTTACACAATGAAAACGGTGTAAAAACAGTCTTATTAAAATTCCCTGAAGGATTTTATATGGCATCTCATACTCATATTACCGCCGAACAGCATTTTGTGCTTAAAGGTGAGTACATGAGTGGAGGCAAAGTATATCCTGAAGGGACATTCCGGCATTTTGTAGCGCATGAAAATCATGGACCGTTTGAATCAAAGCACGGAGCACTGGTTCTTGTTATATGGTACCCTTATCAATCTACTAAATGAAAATTTGATATAATAAAACGGAAGGTGTATTATGGCTTTAATTATTACTGATGAATGTATTTCCTGTGACGCTTGTATTGCAGAATGCCCAAATGAAGCAATTTCAGAAGGTGATCCGATTTATATCATAAATCCTGATCTGTGCACGGAATGTGTAGGTTTTTATGATGAACCTCAATGTGTTAACGTTTGCCCTGTTGATGCGATCAAAGCGGATCCAAATCATCAGGAAAATAAAGAAGAATTACTGGAAAAGAAGAAACGTATTCATGGGAAGTGAAATATGAAGTAAAAAATAATGAATGAAAATTATTTAAACATAATTACAAAAAACGTAACCGATATACAGCATTCATTTCCTTCCGGAGTTTTGCTTGTTGCCGCAGCAAAAACCAGGTCACCCGATGAAGTAAAGGCTGCTATACATGCAGGTATTAAAATAATAGGGTACAATTATGTACAGGAAGCTGAAAGAATGCGCAAAATTATTGAAAATCCGGTGCAATGGCATATGATTGGCCATTTGCAACGTAATAAAGTAAAAAAAGCCGTTAAGTTTTTTGACATGATTGAAACCATCGATTCTGTCGAACTTGCTGAAGCAGTAAATAAAGAGTGTGTTTCAGAAGGCAAGATAATGCCTGTGCTTATTGAAATTAACAGCGGAAAGGAATCAAATAAAACCGGTGTATTACCGGAAAATGTTGACAGCCTGATCAGGCACATAAGTGGTTTGCCCAAGTTGGTGAGCCTGCTATACAATTTTTCGGGTATAAAACTGATGGTGTTTGGTTATCTCAGGATGAAATTAATTCAAATCCTTCTAAGGTTGGTGATATGCCGGGTTCTTCAAGGGCAATTGATATGAACGGTGATGATAAAATCGATGATGATGATCGGGTTGCTTTAGGAAGCCCTTTTCCTGATTTTACCTGGGGTTTAACAAATGAACTTAGATATAAAAATTTCGATTTGAGTTTCTTATTTCAAGGTGTGCATGGTATGGAAATTTTTAATGCAGATGGTTATTACACCGAGATGCGGAAATTTAATCGTTTCTTCACTGAGAACAGGTATGTTAACGAAATGTATCCTGGTGATGGAAAAACCCCAATAATGAAAGGTGGTATTGATAGAATGTTTACAGATTATTTAATTGAAGATGCTTCCTTTATTATCCTCCGTAATGCAAATATTGGATATACACTACCTGTCTCATTGATGCAACGAATAAAGGTAAAGGGTCTAAGGATTTATGCTTCCGGGCAGAACCTATTGCTCTTTACGGCTAAGGGATACAGGGGCATTAATCCAGAATCTGTAGATACAGGAGATAATTACGATTCACCTCTGAAGACAGGAGCACAGCGTGGAGCTCAACCAATACCAAGGACTATTGTGTTTGGAATCGATTTAACCTTCTAATTATTAAACAGTATGAAAAATAAAGTAATATACATATTAATCTTGGCAGCATTTATTTTTACACAGTGCTCTGAAGATTTTATTGACCTGCAGCCAGTTTCAAAAATTGGTGAGGGGGACTTTTATAAAACGGAGGAAGAAATTGGCAATGCTGTTGTTGCTGCCTACAATTCACTGCAACGAACTACCTATACTGAATATCTGGTAACGGAATTTCGTTCTGATAATGCAACATATAATCCTTTATTTTCAATTACACGTGAAGCTGGTCAGTATGATCTGGACCTCTTCAAAATATCGGCTGAAAATGAAGAGGTTAACGAATATTATACCGCAGTCTACCGAAGCATTAGTGCGTGTAATACAGTGTTAAAATACTCTGATGTGGTAGCAGATGAGGCAACCCGAAAGCATCTTGAAGGTGAAGTTAAATTTATTCGGGCATTAAATTATTTTAACCTGGTCCGTTTATTTGGTCCGGTATTTTTGATGACTGAACGAATTAGCAGTTCAGAGGCAAATGCAATGCAGCGCAGTCCGGAATCGGTAGTTTATGATACCATAATTGCCGACCTCACAGATGCAGCAACTAATATTATTGATGAAAATTATACTCCTGATGATGCGGGTAGAGTTACTTCATGGGCTGCTAAAACTTTACTGACTAAAGTGTATTTAACCTTAAATACGCATGATGATTTACTCAAAGCAGAGTCATTACTTTTAGATATTAAAAACAATAGTGGTCATGCATTAGAACTAAATTATGCCGATGTATTTGACGATAACAACGAAATGAATAATGAAATAATTTTTGCCATTCGTTTCAAATCAAACGTTGGAGGACTTGGGAATCATCTTACTACAGCTTTCGCACCACTTAATTCTCAGAATGCCGTTGTTATCGGCGGAGGCAGAGGATATAATTACCCGGCAACCGAATTAGCTTTTACCTATGAAACCAACGATACAAGAAGAACAACCTGCGTTAAAACCTCTTATATAGATGAATCAGGAAGTGAAGTTGTTGGTAATTATACTGGAAAATATATTTCCACTCAGTCAACTGAATATGATTCTGAGGCAGATTGGCCTGTGCTTAGATTCTCTGATGTACTTTTAATGTATGCTGAGGTATTAAATGAACTGGACAAGCCTGATCTGGCATTAGAGAACCTTAATCTTGTACATGCTCGTGCTGGTTTAGATACGATTCTTATTGGCGATCCCATTGTAAGTACAAAACATGAATTTAGATTGACTATTGAGAAGGAAAGAAAGCTCGAATTTGCCTTTGAGAATCACCGTTGGTTCGATTTGGTCAGAACGGATCGTGTTATACCTGTGATGGAGGTACATTTTAAAGTAGATCTTGAGTATTCACTGATTACCGGAGTTGTTATTCCTGATAAAATTGAAGAATGGCAAATATTATTGCCAATACCTCAAAGTCAGATAGATATAAATCCTGCGTTCTCACAAAATTTTGGTTATTAAGGGTGAATAATATTGATTTAAGCCATATCTCATGCAGAGATTAGTATTTAATATTAAAAGCAGAAAATATTGAGCTATCTGCCGGCAATGAAACTAAATATGAAGGCATTATTTTTTATATTATTTTTAGGTATTTCAAGTGTAGTATTTTCTATTACCACTGTATGTGAGGCTGAGGCTGAATTGAAGAGGGCTATTAGTTCTGCAAATCCTGGTGATACAATAATGCTTTCTAACAGGGTATGGAACGATTTAAGTATTGAATTTTTTGCTGAAGGTACCAGTGAGGCTCCAATTGTATTGTGCTCTGAAGAATTCGGGAAGGTATTTCTTGAAAGCGAATCATATCTTATGATATGCGGCACTTATCTGATTGTTGATGGCCTTATCTTCAGAAATGGACATTCTCCAAAATCTGCGGTTATAAGCTTTAAAAAATCTTCGGAGAGAGTTGCCAATAATTGTAGGGTAACTAATTGTGTTATCGATCAGTTCAGTAATACTGACAGATATGAACGTAATTACTGGGTAGCATTATATGGTAAAAATAACCGTCTGGATCATTGTTATTTATCCGGGAAACTTAATTATGGCTCAACAATAACTATTTGGTTAAGAAACGAAGCTTCTGCTGAGAATAAGCATAGAATCGATCATAATTATATAGGACACCGACCCAGACTTGGCTCAAATGGAGGTGAAACTATACGTATCGGATCCAGCAAAAATTCAATGGTTTCCTCTCAAACAGTAATCGAGAATAATTATTTCGAACATTGTAATGGTGAAACTGAGATTGTTTCCGTTAAAGCATGTGACAATATAATTCAAAACAATACTTTCTATGAATGTGAAGGAAGCTTAGTATTAAGACATGGTAATGGAAATGTTGTTCGCGGTAATTTATTCAACGGTAATCGATTACCATATACCGGTGGTATTCGTGTAATTGGCGAAGATCATAAGATTTACAATAATTATTTCGAGGGATTAAGAGGAAAGGAATTCAGAGCTCCCCTGGTACTAATGAATGGAATACCTGATTCACCTCCTAACAGATATTTTCAGGTTCAAAATGTTACTATTGCTTACAATTCATGGATTGATTGCGAAGAGCCATGGTTGTTCGGCATGGGAATTAAAGACGAATCGATTACTATACCACCAGCAAATACTGTGTTGGCTTATAATTTGATCTATTCAGATTCTGAAGGAATTGGAATAATAACATTTGATGATATTTCTAGTATTAAATTTATTGAAAATGTATTTTCCAGCAATTATAGTCAAATATCGCTTAATGGAATTCAGCGGCAGACTATTGTACTTGATACAGTAAGCGATTTTAAAGAAGTAAAATGCAATAACAGGGTTTCCGATAAAAAGGCAAAGCAAAATTTCTTTTGTTTGCTGGACTATTCTGAGGGTATAAAAGAACTTGCCGGGTGTCCGGGGGCTCATTTTGAACATGATGCCAATAATACCTTAATAGTTGCCAGTGAGGAAACAACCGGCCCTGAGAATTATAAAGCATTATCAATACCCAATTATGTGCCTTATACAATAAATATTAAACCCGGAAACGGAACCCTTGATATGGCCATTGAAGAGGCAAAACCCGGAGCTGTAATTGAACTGACAGCAGGTGAATATATTGTAAATGATCGTTTAAAGATAAATCACCCTATAATTGTCAGGGCAGAATCGACAGATAACAGGCCGGTTATTAAGCAACATGAAGACGCGGGAACGAAAATATTTTTTGAGATAAATTACGGAGGAGATCTTAAACTTCAGAATCTCATTCTTGATGGTGAGTCAAACAGTTCAAATCCTACGAAATATGCTGTTACATCAGCAAAAGAAAAAATGGCCAAACCTTATGGTTTTGAAGCCACTAATTGTGTTTTTCACTCTTTTACATCGGTAAATGAGGGGGGTGCAATTTTTAAGGCTTATAAAGGTTCATTTGCCGACAGTATTATTTTTAACAAGTGTGAGTTTATAAATGTGTACAGAGGTTTCGATCTTGATGAAGAAACTGATGATAATGGAATTTATAATGCCGAACATGTTTTAATTTTTAATACACTTTTTCAGAATGTAGAAAGTTATGCAATCAGTTTTTACAGGGGAGGTAAAGACGAATCGACATTCGGTCCTCATTTGACAATTGATCACTGTGTTTTTGATAATGTAAACAATAAATCTGATGCCTCAATATTACAGCTTGTTGGGGTTCAAAAAACGCATATCACGAATAGTGTTTTTTATAATAGCCCAAATGCAAAATACGTTGTGGAGCTTTATGGAAAGTATAATTCTATTAGTCATTGTAATATATTTGCATCAGGGCAAATAGGAGTTGAAAATGGAGCTGTAGTTGGTTCTGGAATGCTCTATCAAAATCCTATGTTTAAAGAAGGATATAATTTAAAGACTTATTCCCTTTTGATTGGGAAAGCCCATGATGGAGGAGATATTGGCTTATTAAAACAACAATAAACAAATAAAATACCGCATTATGAAAAAGAGAATTACGGTAAAAATTTTATATGAGTTTCTATTCATTATGCTCATTGTTTTGCAATTTGGATGCGACGAAGAAACCTATGTGCGTGAGATAGAAAGTAGTGCACCGATAATAAACTCATTTGAACCTTTATCTGGCGAGGTCGGTACCTTAATAACAGTAGAAGGTGAATTCCTAAAAGGAATTGATTCTGGCTCAATTGGGAATGGCACTCTTAATATTAGCAGAATTATCAATGATAATAAAGTAGTATTGGAAGTTACACATGAATCAGAGAGTGGTAGGATAAAACTTAGAAATTCTTTAGGCTCTGCTGAATCTGCAGAGGCTTTTACTTTTCAATATGTAACTCCTACTGTTGCGGAATTCCCAACAACAGGAGTAATTAACAGCGATGTAAGTTTTCTAGGAACAGATCTTCATGGCGTAACCAGTGTCTTTTTTGATGATGTTGAAGCTATTATAACATATCAAAAGAAAGATGAGTTAGCAGTAACAGTACCATTTGTTCCAAATGCTGAGTGGGTTACTGTAAGGTTGAAGTATAATACTGAGTCGGGTGAAGAACAAACCATAAAAGGTCCCTCTTATGGATTTTTAGTTGTTAAACCGCCTTATTCGGTTACCTACTGGCCAACATCAGCTCTAAAAGGCTCACAGGTTAATTTGTTGGGAGAGAATATTAATCTTACAGATTCTGTTTTCTTTGGGGATGTATTGGCCGAAATCGTTACTTCATCAGCTTCCTTTATAACTGTGCTGGTTCCCGATTTTCCCGAAAGAACATTTGTAACCATGCGTGTTGTTTATTTTGGAGATCAGCATATTGAAAATACTTTTGAAACCGAGATCTACCCGCAATTTAGAAAAGTGTTTGATACTTTTGAAGGGGGCTCGGATAACTTTATTGTTCATAAGACTAATGGCTTTGCAGATTCATTAAAGATTAATGGAGACACTGCTTTAACTGCTCCGGAAGGAGGGAATTATATTCATTACACGCAAGCAATGAGCTCTGTGACAGGTTCTTCTACAAGTAGTGTTATGTGCTATTTCCATTATGATGAAGGCGAGGGCAAGCAAATTAATTTGGGTGCATTTTCTGATCCTGTTGTGCATTTTTATTATAACAACAAAGAAACTCCTGCTTATTTACAACTGGAGACGAAACTTGATGGTACAACCATGCGTGTTTATACTGAAAGATTAAAAACAACAACTGGAAACGAATGGGATCTGTATTGTTATCGATTAAATACGCTTGAATGGTATCCTGGATACGCTCCTGGGACACCAGGTACATTGATAGATCCTAATTTATACGATTATTTCAGAATCAATTATAAACCAGCTGCAAATGATGATGTACATGTAAACCTCGATTATGTATTTATTTCGGAAGGTGCTATTTCTGGTTCACATGACCTTACAAACTGGAGTGCTAATACTACCTTAAATCCAAATCAAGATCCTCCACCTATAGTACCATAATTTGGTTTCTATATTTGTCATAGAATATTTTCGTAGACAACGTCATCTTCTGGTGGCGTTGTCTTGAATACTAAGTGATTAGAGTATGAATTTAATAGTTGAAAAAATGTTGGGTAATTATACTATCATCACCATTTTATTATTATTTATTTGTAACTGTTCATTAATGGGGCAGTGGCAATCTGAGTTAGTTAAGATTGATGAAGATGGAAAACTAACTTATAATGCCGACACGAATGGCTTTAAATTACCTGATTTTAGTTTTGCGGGATTTAAATATAGTGAAGAAGCGGTACCCAATGTTTCAGTAGTAAAGGAAATATCGACTATTGAGGGAGATAACACTTCTCATATTCAAACTGCTATTGATGAGGTTGCAGCTCTTACCACTGATGAAAATGGATTTCGTGGAGCTTTACTTTTAAAAGCAGGTGTTTATGAAGTTTTCGGAAGTATTTATGTAAAACAAAGTGGTGTAGTATTGCGTGGTGAAGGCGATGAAGATGACACATCGAACAACACCATTATATGGGCAAGAGGGAACAATCCGCTCCAGCGTACGGTTATTCAATTAGGAAGCACAGAACAATACAAGTGGGATAACGAACAGTCAGGAAGCAGAAAATTAATTTTGAATGATACTGTACATATAGGAGAAAGAAAAATTAAAATTGAAAATACTGATGGACTATCGCCTGGTGATAACATTATAATTTATCACCCTTGCTCAGCTGAGTGGTTAGAAAGTATAGACGGCGGAGGTACTGCAACAGATCCCAATTGGTCTGTTGGAGAATTACCAATTGTTTTTTATAGATATGTGAAATCAATAAGTAATGATACCATTGAGATTGATGCACCTGTTTTCAGCCCTTTAATTAAGGAATTGTCACCGTGCTATATTTTCAGTCATGCATCAGAAAAAATGAAACATCTGATAGGAATTGAAAATATTAGGCTGGAAATCGAAAACGCTGGAGGTGAGGACGAAAATCATGCCTGGGATGGAATAAGGTTTAATCTTATTGAGGATGGATGGGCTAAGAACTGCACTGTTCAGGAATTTGGACAAGCTGGATTTGTTACTCAGTATTCTTATATGTATAATTTTAACTTTTATCATGGATCACAGTTGATCCTGGTAAAAGACTGCTATGCGCGAAATGGTCGGCACAATTATGTTTCCAATGGAACAACTACAGTTTTTGGTTGTGTGGTGTACAATTGTGTCTCTTCTGCTTCTCATTCTGCAATAGAAGGACATAGAAAGTGGAGTCAAGGATTACTCTTCGATAACCTGCAGGAAACAGATCTTCGTAGTTCAGGTCGTTTGGTGTTTGCATTTTATAATCGAGGAGATAAGGGTACCGCACATGGATGGTCTTCGGCCCACTGTGTAGCATGGAATTGTGATTTTGATGATGCCCGGGCGTGTATACAAAAACCTCCGGGAAGTCAAAACTATGCCATTGGTTGCCAGGCGAAGCGTATTAATGGAGATGAAGTTGATTTTCCACAAGAAATTGGATTCGTTGAAGGTACTAATGTACCAGGCCTGGAACCCACCTCACTATACAAAGCTCAGTTTGACGATAGAATGGATATTGAAACCAGTAGCATAGAAGATATTGAGCATGGTGCATGTGAGATAATTGTTTATCCGAATCCAACAGAGGGATATTTTACGATTAAAAATACCGGTATTAAACCAGTAGAAAAAATAGCTGTGTACAATATGATTGGTGAGTTGTTATTCGCTCACAAATCCGAAAGTGTTAATCCTGAAATTAGTATTGACCCAAATCTTAGGAGGGGGTTATACGTGATAACTATTAGTGCTGGCTCCGAGAGTTATTCAGAAAAATTAGTTGTTAATTAATTGATTATTATGAATGTGCGAAAAGATATATTATTAATTCAGATTCTGGTAATGCTTTTTTGTTTTAGTTTGGCCTTAAAGGCAACTGAATACAGAATCAAATCAGCAAGTGAACTCGATGCTCTAAGTCTTAGTCCTGGTGATGTTGTTGTAATGGAGAATGGTATTTGGGAAGATGAAGAGCTTGAATTTAAAGGGATTGGCACAGAATTAGAACCAATAACTTTAAAGGCCGAAGCAGGAGGCAAAGTTATTCTTGTAGGAAGTTCAAAACTTAGTTTTAGTGGCGAATACCTGATTGTTGATGGTTTGTTGTTTAGAGATGGAACTGTTTCTTCCGATGCTGTTATTAATTTTCGAACCAGTTCCTCAGCAATAGCCTCAAATTGCAGGTTAACCAACTCAAAAATTATCGATGTAA
>JABUBN010000589.1_pt1 | contig 10637 bp, 9 predicted proteins | sample 7240341 | NCBI WGS metagenome assembly JABUBN01 (sample SAMN07256345, study PRJNA390944) | subsurface metagenome | isolation source: Methane hydrate marine sediment | place: Pacific Ocean: Eastern North Pacific, ODP site | reverse complement strand
CGGGGAGTCTTGGTCTGGCTATCAGTGAGGCAGTAGAAGAGGCGGTCGGTCGTGATGATACCCATTATTCCCTGGGAAGTGTATTAAATCATGTTTTATTGCATCAGACTATCATTGGGTTGGAAACAAAAAAGATTATGGAGCAGATAGGTGTGTATCCTGATATTATCATTGGATGTGTGGGAGGCGGATCAAACTTTGCCGGTCTTTTCTTACCATTTGTGAAAGATAAAATTGAAGGACGAAAACCTGATTTAAAAATAATAAATGTTGAACCGGCAAGCTGTCCCACTTTAACCAGGGGCCCTTATGGGTATGATTATGGTGATGTTGCGGGACTTACCCCTTTAATGAAAATGTTTACTCTGGGACATGGTTTTATTCCCCCACCGGTTCACGCTGGTGGCTTAAGGTATCACGGGATGGCTCCCATTATCTGTCATTTACTAAAATTAGGATTGGTAGAAGCCCGGGCAGTACATCAATTAGGAACTTTTGAGGCAGGAGTGACCTTTGCCAGAAATGAAGGGATTATTAGTGCTCCGGAAACGAATCATGCTATCCGGGTTACTATTGATGAAGCACTTAAGTGTAAAGAATCCGGAGAAGCAAAAACAATATTACTGGGTCATAGCGGGCATGGTCATGTGGATATGACTGCTTATGAAGCTTACTTTGCCGGAAAGTTAAAAGATTATGACTATCCTCAGGAAAAAATTGAAGAAGCCTTAAAGGATTTACCCAAAGTGTAGCAGGTGACAGGGGACGGTCCTCTGTCACCACTTTGAAACCTGACAGGGGACGGTTGTCCCCTGTCAGGTTTCAAATAAATTTTTTTTAAATATTATTAAAAAAGAAGGAATTTTAATATCATATAGAGTATATATATAATAATACTTTTTTATTCTATGCATTATCTTTGTGCTTTTAAAAAGAACTTATAAAGAGAATTTTATTTAAGATATTTTAAGATAATAAGAAATTGGAGGTTACAAAAATGAGAAAGGGAAGAAATATAGCTTTAATAGCTTTATAGGTGATGAAATAAAAATCTTCCAGGAAGGAGAAGTTATATTAGATCCTAAAACCAACGAAGTCCTGAATAGAGAATTAGATTTAATTGCCCAGGCAAGGATAATGACCGTTAAAGAAAAACTTTCTATAGCTCTGGTTACAACTAAGTTTTCTAATACAGATATAATGCCCACTGACATCGTAGAAGTTATAAGATAAAGAGGATGAGCATAACAGAGTTTAAAAAGCAGTAAAAGTAATTAATATGATAAAAAAAATAAATATTCAAATCAAATATCCAGAGATCGGAATCTGTGGCCTTTCGTGCAGACTTTGCCCCCGCTACCATACCGAAAGCAAAAGTAGATGCGGAGGGTGTAAGAGTGAATTTAGAATGGCTGCTGGCTGTCCTTTTATAACTTGTGCGGTAAAGAAAAAAGGAGTTGAATTTTGCTGGCAATGTAAAGAAAATGAGACCTGCGAAAAATGGAAAAAACACCGAGAATTTAGCAAACGGGTTGACTCTTTTATTTGTTACCAGAAATTAGAAGACAATATCGTTTTTATTAAGAAGAATGGAGTCAATGAGTTTGAAAAGATACAGAAAAAAAGAGATGATTTATTAAAAGAAATGTTACAAGAATTTAATGAAGGGCGCTCTAAAAGTTATTATTGTATTGCCGCTACAGTATTGGAGATTGAAGAATTAGAGGAGGCACTGACTAAGGCCAAGAAAGATTCGATTGGTTTAGAAATTAAAGGCAAATCCAAGGTTCTCCACTCAATATTAAATGAAATTGCTGAGAGAAAAAATTATTTTTTAAGGTTGAGAAAATGAAAAATGATAAAGGACATTTAAGAAAATCACACCAACATCGTGGTGACTTAACAGGTGAGCATGCTTTTAGTGATGTAGGTCAGCTAATTCTTCTGATTATCTTTTTTATCGTATGGATTGCGGACTCCTTCGTATTCGAATATTCTACTTTTTTAAATCAACATGTATCTAATTATATACGTGTACCGATTGCTCTAATCGTATTAACTATCTCCGGATTACTGGCCGGATTTGGTCTGAATACAGTATTTGGAAAAACTAGAAAAGAGCCGCAGGTAATCACAACCGGTGTATTTTCTATTGTACGCCATCCGATATATCTTGGTCCGATACTACTTTATCTTGGATTTATTTTATTATCACTATCTCTCCTTTCAGTTTTAGTGTGGTTCATAATAATAATATTTTACTATATGATCTCACGGTATGAAGAAAGACTTTTAACCCAAAGATTTGGGTCGGTATATGAGGAATATAAGAAGAAAGTACCTATGCTGTTTCCGATTAAATCGCCATATTAAAGTGATATAATATTGGTCAATTTAAAATTAAAAGAAATTAAAAGAAAGGAGTAAGATTTATATGCAGTTACAATTGATTGTGGCTATTATTGTGGCTATTCTTGCTGTTGTTTTTGCGCTTCAGAATGCAGTTCCTATAACGGTAAGCTTTCTGACCTGGAGATTTGAAAGCTCATTAGCGCTAGTCCTTTTAATTACTGTCGCTTTGGGAGTTATAATGAGCTTATTGGTCTCGGTACCTTCAAAAATAAAGAGAATGAAATTAATTTCCAGTCAGAAGAAGAAGATTCAGGAACTGGAAAGCGGTCTACAAAAAGAGGCTGAAAACAAAACAGAAGAAGAAATTGAGAGCGAAGAATCAGAATTACCCTTGGGATAAATAACCTTGATTAAATCCACGAACCAATATTGTAATTTATTAGGTATTATATTTATATAAATTAAAACGAGGTGAATTGCATTGTCTAAACTGGTTAAGAAAAAGTCAAAAAAGGTAGGACTTCCTCCGGGAAGTATAGTCCATATCGGAAATAAGAGAGCTGAAAAGACCAAGATTACCATTGTTGATTATAACGAAGAACAGTTTCAAGAGAAGGAAGTAAAAACGGTTAAAGAATGTTGCCCTTATAAAGAAAAACCAACCATAACCTGGATAAATATTGATGGTGTGCATAAGATTAAAGTTATAGAAGAAATTGGAAAACATTTTAATTTACATCCTCTTATTTTGGAGGATATTGTGGATACCGATCAACGTCCCAAAATAAAAGATTTTGGAGATTATATTTTTATTATTTTAAAGATGCATTACTATGATAAGGAGAATAATGAAATAAAGATTGAGCAGGTGAGTTTAATTTTTGGGAAGAATTATGTTATCTCTTTTCAGGAAAGAGAAGGAGATGTTTTTGATTCTATTAGAGAGAGAATTAGAAATAATATTGGGCGTATAAGAAAGGCAAGAGCGGATTATCTTATTTATGCCTTAATGGATGCCATAATTGATAATTATTTTACCATACTTGAAAAGCTAGGGGAGGAGACCGAGGATCTAGAAGCTAAAGTAATTAAAGATCCCGTACCAGCTAACTTACAAATAATTTATAAATTAAAAAGCGAGTTAATTTTTTTACGTAAATCTGTTTGGCCCTTAAGAGAAGTAATTAGTATCCTGGAAAAAGGAGAATCGGTTCTTATTGATAAGTCTACCAATATTTATCTAAGAGATATATATGGTCATACCATTCAGGTTATGGACACTGTAGAGACTTTAAGAGATGTAATCTCAGGAACTCTTGATGTTTATCTTTCCAGTGTAAGTAACAAAATGAATGAAATTATGAAAGTATTAACCATTATTGCCACTATATTTATTCCCTTGACTTTTATCGCCGGTGTTTATGGCATGAATTTTCAATATATGCCAGAACTTAAATGGGTTTGGGCCTACCCGTTAATTTTATCAGTGATGCTAATTATAGGGATTGTTATGGTCATCTTTTTTAAAAAGAGAAAATGGATGTGAAGTTAAACTCTGGTCTTATTTATTTTCTTGCAAATCCTGACTAATCTTGTTATAATTCTTAATCAAGAAATTATTTTAAAAATATCTGTAAACTGCTTAAGGAGGCTTCTTTTATGCTGATAAATTCTGTTCTGGATGCAATAGGAAACATCCCTTTAATTCAATTAAAAAAGATGTCTTCGGGAAATGTATTTGTTAAAGCTGAACACTTGAATCCCGGAGGAAGTATTAAAGATAGAGTAGCCAAACACATCATTGAAATGGCGGAAAAAGAAGGAAAGCTTAAACCGGGTATGACCATTATAGAGGCTACTTCCGGGAATACCGGAATTGGCTTAACTTTAGTGGGAGCACAAAAGGGTTATCAGGTAATTTGTGTGATGCCTGAAAATATGAGCGAAGAACGGAAGAAAATAATTCAGGCTTTTGGGGGCGAGATTATCTTTACTTCAGCCCAAGGAAGCCTGCCCGGAAGTATAAAAAAGATGAGAGAGATTACCAACGCAAAACCGGAAAAGTATTTTGTAGCCGACCAGTTTGTAAATCCCCATAATCCCGAGATTCATTATCAGCAGATTGCCCCTGAAATTTGGGAAGATATGAAGGGGAAGATAGATGTATTTGTAGCTGGAGTAGGGAGTGGAGGAACCCTTCAAGGGATTGGAAAATTTTTAAAGGAAAAGAATCCTAAAGTAAAAATTGTAGCAGTAGAACCCAAAAACAGTTCCGCCTTATTAGGCCAAGAACCAGGACTTCATCAGATTCAGGGGATTGGTGATGGATTTATTCCCGCTGTTCTGGATGTAAAAATGGTGGATATGGTATTTACTGTTACTGATGAAGAAGCCATTGAAACTACTCGGCAGCTCTCCAGAGAAGAGGGGTTATTGGTAGGAACTTCATCTGGGGCAAATGTTTTTGCCGCCCTTCATGTAGATAATGGGCGTAACCGGGTGGTGACCGTACTACCTGACCGGGCAGAGAGATATTTCAGTACCGCTCTTCTTTAGTTTTAGTCAGTTTATCAAAGTTTATCAAAGTTTGTCAAAGAACCGTTGTCCCCTGGCAAGTTCTGTCAAATCTTTAGACCTAATCCCTTTGACTTCTTTTTTTAGATTTTAATAAGGTAATTCGTAATATTATAAATATAATTTTTTGGCATTATAATATTAACAATATAAAAACAAAATCTGCTAATCAAATAATTTTAGATAGAGATAGAGAAAAAGCCAAACAATATAAGTCTCTAAAAGGATAAACGGAATATATGAAAGGTAAAGAAAAAACTAAAGAGCAGCTGCAAAATGAATTAATGGAATTGCGCCAACAAATTACTGAGTTACAAAAATCGGAGATCAAACATCGGCAAGTAGAAGAAACTTTAGGTGAAAATGAGGAAAAATATAGAATTCTCGTAGAGATGGCTGCTGATGGCGTTCTCATAGAGACAGTAGAAGGCCGTATACTTGAATGTAATACTGTTGGAGCAAAGATATATGGGTACACTAAAGAAGAGATGATTGGACTGACTTTGGCTGACTTAGTTCCAGAAGAGTTTGCGGAGAAATTACCCAGGGTTATTACCAACAAGGAAACTACCCATGGTATTTTTTTACCCCGGATAAGCAAAAAGAAAAATGGCACCATCTTTCCCACCGAAATCGCCTCAAAGATTATTAATATCGAAGGAAAGCCCAGACTCATTGCTTATGTTCGTGATATCACCAAACGTAAGGAAGCAGAAAAAAAATTAAGAAAAGCCAGAAAAATGTTTGCCAGTCTATTTAATAGCAGTCCGGAAGCTACTTTTTATCATGATAAAGAAGGCCGTATCATAAATGTGAATCCTCGCTTTACCGAATTGTTTGGCTATACTTTAGATGAGCTTAAGGGCAGAAACATTCTTGAGGGTATGATTTATCCCGATGATAAGATAGCCGAAGGAAAGAGATTAACCAGAAAGGCTTTAACCTTAGAAGGTTTTACTGGCTATGAGACTATTAGGAAGAATAAAAATGGCACTTTAATTCCCGTAATTATATCTGCATCTCCAGTTATAATTAATGGAAAGATTCAGGGAACTATCGGTATATATAGAGACATTACTGAACGCAAAAAATACGAAGAAACTTTACAAAAGAGTCAGCAGGAATTTGCCAGTCTGTTTAACAACAGCCCGCAAGCTTTAGTCCATTTAAACTCTAAGAGCAATGTCGTAAACATAAACCCCCGCTTTACTGAACTATTCGGCTATAGTTTAGAAGAGATAAAAGGCAAAAATATCAATGATGGAATGATTCATCCCCTGAATAAGAGAGAAGAAGGAAAAAATCTGGATAATACAGCCTTGTCTGAAGGATATTTTAATTATGAAAGCATTAGAATAAAGAAAGACGGTACTTGTTTCCCTGTTTCTATATCCGGTTCTAATATAGTAATTGGCGGACAGATAAAAGGGATAATAAGTACCTATTTTGATATCACTGAACGTAAGAAAATGGAAGGAAAACTGGAAAAGTTAGCCCATTTTGATGCCCTTACCAGGTGCTACAGTAGAGGGTATGGTCTAAGCCTACTTGAACAACAGATTAAGACAGCTAAGCGAAAGAAAACTACTGTCCTCTTGATCTATCTTGATATAGATGGCTTTAAACATATCAACGATACCTTCGGTCATAAAGAAGGAGATGAGGTCTTAAAAAAAGCAACCAAACTCTTTCAATCTACCCTAAGAAAGATGGATATCATCTGCCGTATCGGAGGAGATGAATTCTTGCTCGTCTTCCTGGAAAACTCCTTAAATGATGCTTCCTTTATTAGAGGGAGGTTAAATAAAAGTTTAAAGAAATTAAATCAGAAACTGGCAAAACCCTATGAAATAGATTTCAGCATCGGTCTTTCTGTTTATGACCCATCAAATCCTCTATCTATAGAAGAACTTATCAGAATAGCTGATGAGAATATGTATGAAGAAAAGAAAAAGAAAAAAGAAGGAAAATAAACAACTCATCACGTATGGAAAGATATTTTAATCAACAGAAGGAGGGTAATCAAATGAAAAAGATTAGATGGGGTGTCCTGAGCACCGCCAGAATTGGTACCGAAACAGTGATTCCCGCTATGCAATTGGGCGAGTATTGCACGATTACCGCTATCGCTTCGCGCCAATTGGAAAAGGCGCAGGCAGCAGCCAGGCAATTAGGTATTAAGAAGGCTTATGGTTCCTACGAAGAACTGTTGTCCGACCCCGACATCGATGCTGTTTATATCCCGCTCCCCAATCATCTGCATGTATCCTGGGCTATCAAAGCACTAAACGCCGGTAAACATGTTTTGTGCGAAAAACCCATTGGCCTGAATGCAGCCGAAGCTAAAAAATTACTGGACACTTCCCGGAAATTTCCACACCTAAAGGTCATGGAAGCATTTATGTATCGTCACCATCCGCAGTGGCAGCGAGCGAAGCAACGGGTTACCGAAGGGAAAATCGGCGAATTAAGGACGATTCAGACTTTCTTCTCCTACTACAATACCAACCCCGATAATATTCGCAACAAAGCTGATATTGGCGGCGGGGGACTGATGGATATTGGTTGTTATTGTATTTCGCTTTCGCGGTTTATCTTTGGGGCTGAGCCCTGGCGGGTCTGCGGCATTATGGAAGAAGATCCAAATATGAAAGTTGACCGTCTAACTTCTGGTATATTGGAGTTTGCCAGTGGTAGTTCTACATTTACCTGTGCTACCCAGCTAGCACCTTACCAGCGGGTTAACATTTTTGGTACCAAAGGGCGGATTGAAATCGAAATACCTTTCAATGCCCCGTCTGACCGGCCCTGTAAAATATGGTATGGAGATGGCAACAAGATTGAAGAGGTGGTGCTGGAGGTTTGTAACCAGTATACTATTCAGGGAGATTTGTTTTCCCGGGCAGTGCTGGAAGATAGAGAGGTCCCGGTACCGCTGGAAGATGCTGTGGCGAATATGCAAGTAATCGAAGCACTCATCAGCAGTGACAGGAAGAGAAAATGGGTTAACCTCGAGACAGGCACTACTGCCTCTAACGGTTAACTAAATTATCTTGTATCTGTATTTATTAATGATGTGTCATTCCCATGAAAATGGGAAGCCATCCTTTCCTCTTCATCTAAAAACCGAAAACCGATAACTGAAAACTTTTCTTTCAAAAAAGAAGGATTTTTCCTCATCCTTGTCGTATCTTAATATTAGTATTTCAAAAACATTTATAATTTTATTTTAAAGTGTAGATGCAGTGAGTCAGTTTAATTATCTGTAAGTAGATTACTAATCTGGTTTACACACCATATTTAATTATTTAATAAATTAAAGGGGGAGAAAATACTATGGAAAAGAAAGATGAGCGCCGTTCCGAAAAAGAAAGAAGATTAGGAGAAGACCGCAGAAAATTTAATGGTCCAAATTACAAAGGACCTGAACGAAGAAGTAGCCGGGACAGAAGAACCGGTGAAAACAGAAGAAAATCCGAGAAATAGCATATCCTTTTAAAATGAGTGGTTAAAATGAAAATTTTACCAATTAGCAGAAATAACCGATTTCAAATGGGAAGAATGGACCGAAGAAAGTGGCGCAATAATTACTATTGAATAAAAGGTTCATCATTTTTTAATTTAAAAACTTTACTCATATATACTGCAATTCGTAAATAAAAGATATAAAGGTGGTAAAATGAAATACAGGGATATCCGGGAAATATCAATGAACCTTATTCCCGTAGCAGCCTTTCTTCTTGCATTATTAATTGGAACAATTATGATTGCCTTTCTCGGAGTAAACCCCCTGGTTGCTTACCAGGCCCTACTCAAGGGTGCATTCGGTAGTATAAATGCTATAGCAGATACAATAGTCAAGGCAACCCCTTTGCTTTTTGTAGGGCTGGGAATCTGCATTGCCTTTCGAGCTGGCGTATTAAACATCGGAGGGGAGGGCCAGCTTGTAGCCGGGGCTCTCTCTGCAACCATAGTTTGTCTTACTTTTCCAAATTTACCAGGCTGGATGCTGATAATAATTGCTTTACTCGTCGGGCTCTTAAGCGGAGCAATATGGGCAGGAATCGCCGGATTTCTTAAGGCCTATTTTAATGTAAACGAAATCCTGAGCACCATCATGCTGAATTATATTGCGGCTTATGGGATGAATTATCTTCTTAGCGGACCGATAATGGACCCGCTCCAGATAAAGCTTGGCTCCTTTATCCCTCAGACTGCCCGTTTAGCCCATGCAGTTGATCTTCCCCGTCTTATTCCTACCCGCCTGCATTTTGGAATAGTAATAGCAATTGTTTTTGCTATTCTGGTATATATTTTTCTCTGGCGGACGACAATAGGATTTCGTATCCGTATGATAGGGCAAAATATACAGGCCTCGCGAGCGTCCGGAATTAATGTGCAGAAGTATATAGTCCTTGCTTTTATTTTGAGCGGAGCTTTAGTAGGGTTAGGCGGAGCAATTGAAGTGTTAGGAATTCATCACCGACTGTTTACCGATGGTTCTGTATCGGGTTTCACCGGCAGTGCGGGCTTTAACGGGATTGTAGCTGCTTTGTTTGGCCAGCTTCATCCTATTGGGACAATACCGGCCTCCCTGTTATTGGGCGCACTTCTTACCGGAGCAAATAAAATGCAAAGAGTAGTGCAAGTGCCTTCTGCGCTGATCGGTGCTTTAAACGGTCTAATTGTAATTTTTGTGGTAGGAAGCGAGTATCTGCGCCGCAGTCAGGCTCGACGGATGGAACAAACTGCAGACACGAAAAATAATTCCAAAAATAAAGATAAAAGGGAGAACAAATAATGGAAGCAATTATTATCGGGATAGCAAAATCTGCAATTCGTCTTGCAACACCATATCTCTATGCTTCCATCGGGGAAACGATAGGGCAGTTGAGCGGTGTTCTAAATCTTGGGGTAGATGGTGTTATGCTTATGGGAGCCTTTAGTGCTTTCTATACGGTTCTTAGAACCGGTAATCTTTGGCTTGGTTTATTGGCGGCAATAGTGGTCGGAGCGATATTTGGGCTTTTGATTGCCTTTATTAATGTTACCTTAAAAGCCGAACAGGGGATCAGCGGGATCGGGGTTTATATATTCGGTCTCGGATTAAGCAGTCTTTTATTTAGAACTATGGTGGGAACAGTTCAAACAGTAAGCGGTTTCCCTCCTTTGTCTATCCCCTGGCTTTCTAATATTCCGGTTGTGGGCGAAATTTTCTTCCAGCAAAATATCCTGGTATATGGTGCATTTGCCCTGATTCCTCTTGCCTGGTTTTTATTGAACAAGACACCTTTAGGCCTTAGTATTCGAGCTGTGGGGCAGCACCCGGAGGCAGCCGATTCATTGGGGGTTAATATTGTACGCATTCGTTATTTTACGGTAGTATTAGGTGGAATGCTCTCGGGGATTGCCGGCGCATCTCTCTCTATTGCACTGCTTAACGTATTTCAGCAAAATTTAACTAATGGGATGGGCTTTATTGCCGTTGCCCTGGTATATTTTGGAGCCTGGCGTCCGAAAACCGTTCTCATCGGTGCACTTCTATTTAGCACTGTAAACGCTATTCAGATATGGATTCAGGTAAAAGGAATTAATATTCCCTCTGATTTTACCTTAATGTTGCCATATATTGTTACTATCGTGGTACTTGCCGCTATGGCTAAACGCCGCATACATCCACCTGCGGCGTTAAACAAACCCTTCGAGCTTTA
>JABUBN010000588.1_pt1 | contig 10658 bp, 7 predicted proteins | sample 7240341 | NCBI WGS metagenome assembly JABUBN01 (sample SAMN07256345, study PRJNA390944) | subsurface metagenome | isolation source: Methane hydrate marine sediment | place: Pacific Ocean: Eastern North Pacific, ODP site | reverse complement strand
GACACCAGTTCGGCGTTTCCGACCAGTACGGTTCTCTCCTTACCCTTGGCCAGCTCGGCCCGCATCGTGTCGGCGTGAAAGGAAATGGTGTCGGCGGGCAGGAAAAACAGGCAAACCGACAGATGACAGAGCATGATCGTATGCCTAAGCATTAGTCTTCTTCGGTAGTCACGTAGGCGCCTTTGACGTTCCCGTCTAACTGGATTTCGCGGTAGCGCAGGTTGACCTCGAGCCCCTGGCCCTCCAGAAAAGACCCGTCGTCTTTTTTCAGCTGTACCGCAGCTTCAGGAGGCGTGGTAAGGACTTTGTTTTCGTTGTCCCAACTGATGCTCTGCGCTTTGAGACTGGTTTCCTCTTTTACAGAGTATATGTGAACCGAGCCCGTAAACTCGGCGTTTTCCGTGTCGTTGTGGTAAGCCACCTTGTCGGCCCAACCCTCCGACAACCGCTCACCGTCGGTTCCGAGCTCGATGAAGTGCAGCCCGTACGCTATCGTCATGTTTTGCGACTCATAGAGCTCGGTCCTTTCGGCCTCCAGCTTCATAACCGGTTTCCCGTCTTCGACTACGGTCTGCGAAAACTCGAGCAGTATCAAGTCGGGGTTGCTCTCTGCCAGGCTCTCGTCCACACGGGCTTCATCATAATCGAAGCTGCAGCAAGTGAGAAGGTAAATGAGCAAGAGACATATGCCTGTCCGGGTTGAGGTTGCTTCCACGGCCGCCTGTAGCTCATTATCGTATAATGACACCCTCCTGTCAATCAGGCTCCCTTAATTACCTGGTGACCTGCCGCTGCCATATTTTGAACTGCGAAAGCGCCGGCAAAAACCGGCATGGAGTAGGTGGTGAGAGTCCACTACGTTATTGGCCTGTGGGTGGAGGCGTTTCTTCACGCGTATCCGAGTAGCTACACAACATAAGATGACGGAAATCCTCACGTCCGGATCTGTGCGGGGGGAGCCGGGCGACGGGCGTCCCTACCGCGACTGCTTATTCAGCTTCAGCCAAAGGCAACGCGGCATGCCGGGAAGCGGGCCCGGGCCGTGCGGCAATCGCCCAATCGACATTTGCTTGACAGCAGGTAAGGATATACATAGACTTTATCTCTGAGCCGACTGGAATGTCTGCGGAGGCGCATACACGATGAGCTTTCGGCAATGTAGCTCGCTCTGTAGAGGCGATGTTACGGTTGTTTTTTGGGCGGTGTTTTCGAGCATCTATGGAAGCAATTCTTACCGATGAATACTTCGAGCTTTTTCGGACTCTCATCTACGATCAGAGCGGAATCCACTTTTCAGAAACCAATCGAAGCATACTCGAAAGCCGGCTGAAAGAGCGGCTGAAGATCGCCAGGCTCGATACCCTGCAGGAGTACTTCGGCTCGATTAAGCACAACCAGGAGGAGATGAAGATACTCCTGGATTCGGTTACCACGAATCTGACCCGTTTCTTTCGGAACGCCCCGCACTTCGAGACTTTCGTAAACTTCGTGATTCCCAAGGTCATAGAACGCAAGAGAAGGGACGACGACCGACGGCTTAGGCTCTGGAGCGCCGGATGCTCGACAGGCGAAGAACCTTACTCGGTAGCCATGGTCATGAGGGACAAGGCGCCTCCCGGTTTTCAGATCGAAGTGATAGGATCCGATCTCAGCCTGAAATCGCTGATGGTGGCCAATGAAGGATTTTATGCCGAAGCCCGGGTCGCCGATGTACCGGCGGCGTACCTGTCCCGGTATTTCGACAGGAAACGAGACGGGTACCAGGTAAGAAAGGAGATCAAGGATCTCATAAAATTCGACTACCACAATTTGAAGAACGACAGCGGACCGCGGAACCTGGATATCGTCTTCTGTCGCAACGTGTTTATCTATTTCGACGGAGCCGCTCAAAAGGCCGTAATAGACCGTTTCTGGCACGCCATGAGCGACTACTCGTATCTGTTCATAGGGCATTCGGAGTCTTTGTTCGGAATGAAAACCGAGTTCGAGTTCGTGAAGACCGACTGGGCTACACTGTACCGGAAGAACATCAGCCGGTAGCAGAGCAGGAGTAACATTTGAGAGAGCCGATTTCCGTGCTGGTAGTGGACGATTCCGCTCTCATGCGCTCTCTGATCAGTCGCATTCTCGACAGCGCACCGGACATCAGTATAGCCGGCAAGGCCATGAACGGAGAGTTCGCGCTCCGCAAGCTGGACATGCTGGACGTAGACATTATCACCCTTGATCTCGAAATGCCCGTTATGAACGGCATCGAGTTTCTCAAAGAGCGCAGGAAGCGTGGCATTCGGACCCCGGTAATCATCCTCTCGTCCCAGGCAATGAGGGGCGCTCAGGTAACCATGGAGGCCCTCGTTTTGGGAGCCTCGGATTTCGTGCTCAAGCCTTCGGGCCAGGAGTCGGGTGACCTGCATGAAGTCGGCGATGAACTGATCGAGCTGGTGCGCGCCTACGGCAGGAGGTACAAGAATGAGCTGCCGAAGGGTTCGCCGAAGGCCCCGGTGTCCAGCCGCCCGTCGGCTCGGAAAGAAACCAATCGCGTCCGAAGGGCCGGTGAGCATGGCGACCGTACCGTCGTCTCGCCTGGCGCCGCCGCAGGGGCCCTGGTTGCCAGGCGGTCTCCCGGGCGTATCGAGATCGTCGCGATCGGTATCTCCACCGGAGGACCGAATGCTCTGAGACAGGTGCTGCCCCGTATCGACCGGGCGTTGAACGCTCCCGTTGTCATCGTGCAGCACATGCCCCCCGGCTTCACGGCGGAATTCGCTGCCAGTCTGGACAATATGTGCCCGCTGGAAGTCAAGGAAGCCAGCGACGGCGACCTTCTGAAGCCCGGGCGCGTTCTGATTGCTCCAGGCGATCAGCACATGTTCTTAGAAGAGAAACGCCTGGCGAAAATCATCAGGCTGTCTCGAGACGCTCCCGTCAATGGCCACCGCCCGTCCGCGGGAGTCTTGTTTTCATCCGTGTCCCGGATCTACAAGAATAGATCGCTGGCTATTATCATGACGGGGATGGGCCGCGACGGCGCGGCCGAGATCGGCCGGATTTTCGAGGAAGGCGGCTTGACGCTGGCCCAGGATGAAGAGTCATGCGTGGTGTTCGGTATGCCCAAGGCGGCCATCGAGCTCGGCGCCATCCACAGCGTAGTGCCTCTTGCGGAAATAGCCGGCACCGTTAACAGACTGGTAAACGACAGCGAATCCTGAGATGGTTGCGCCAATTGGTTGCGCCAAATGACTGCGCCGAATGACTGCAGCGAATGATCGGCTGAAGGGTCGCGCCGGAATGACCGCTGCTGCAGCGGGCTTAAGCCTGAGCTTTAGGACCAGGTTTCGGCGGCCAGCATAGCCGTCACTCTCGCGCGTACCCTGGTCGCGATTTCCTGCTTGTTCTTGCGCGTCAACGAAGCGGTCGGTATCGATGAGTCCACTCGAATGCTAACCGGGCAGGGATTGATGTAGAACGATCCTTTGGGCATGAGCTCCCGTGTGCCCTGGATGGCAACAGGTACGATTTCCACGCCGGCCTTTATAGCCAGAGAAAAAACGCCAAGCTTGAATACGCCCAACTCACCCGTGACGCTCCTCGTGCCTTCGGGGAAAACGACCAGCGATGTTCGGCCTTTGTGCAGAATTTTTGCGGCCCTCTCGATGGATCGCCTGGATCTCTGCGGGTTCTTGCGATCCACGGCGACGTGGCCCAGGGCCCACATGGACCAGCCGAAAAAAGGTATGAAGAAGAGCTCCTTTTTCGCTAGATAGCCGATCCGGAAGGGTAGGCCGTAGTAGAGCAGGGCGATATCGGCGGCACTGAGATGATTCGAAGCGAAGATGTAGCTCTTCTTTCTGTCCAGTTTTGACAGGCCTTCGACGGTGACAGTGATACCGCTCATGAGGGTGAGAATGCTGCACCACAGCCGGGCAAAGGCAGCGGGAATAAGCAGCGAGAAAGGGCGGAACAGAAGGATGAAGACTGTGCAGACGGGCGTCGACACGATGACCCACAGTATTACGATCGTCGTGATGAAGATGCGATGCGCTTTTCCCGCGGCCACGGCCATGCCTCTCTACCCGCTCTTTTTGACGATCTCGGGCAGGTCTCCGCCCCTGCCTGCCAGTCTGAGGACCAGGTTGAGGGCGAAGCCGAGCGCCAACCCGCCGATTCCCATGTTCGGAAGCGATGTTCAGAAAGGATTGGCCCATGTAGTAAAGCAGTATGAAGAGCAGCAGCGGCACGATGAACACCAGAAAACCGGCCCCGATCGCCTTTCGTGAGGACAGAAAGAGCTCGACGGTGTCCCCCACCTGCAAGGGCAGGTTTTTCACGTTTCTCGCTTTGAGGGTCGTATCTTTTCGCTTGAACCCATGGGAGCATCCGCCTTCTGCTCCACCGCAGGAGGCGCATTCCTCGTCCTGAGAGTATGCTACCGTTATGTGTTTTGCGTTAATTTCTTTGATTGTGGCCGTTATGGTCATTGGGGGTCTGCTTACATTCCACTTTCAACCGCTCGATACCCGCAGCACTGCCGTCCGCGTTAATGTCGAGCAGCACTCCCTGCAGCTCCAAACATTTCCAGGCCGTTTTCGATCTTTCCGGAATCTGGGTTCTGAATTTTGCGATCTCGATTTCCGGCACCAGACCGCCGACGGAGTCGAAACTGCCGGTTCGCCCCGCATCGGTTATTACGGCGGTGCCGCCGGGCATGACCCTCTCGTCGGAAGTCAGAACTTTAAAGTGGGTGCCGATGAGGGCTGAGATCTTGCCGTCCATGTGATAGAACATGGTGTTCTTCTCTGCCGTCGTGGTGGCATGGAAGTCGACGATTATGATGTCTGTCTCGCGTTTTATTTTTTCCACGATACCGGGAAGTGTAAGAAAGGGGTTGGCCAGATGCACCCTGCCGAATCCGGATTGTCCCAGCAGGCTGACCACGCCGACTTTCGTTCCGTTCCTCTTGAACACGACCCAGCCGCGGCCGGGATTGCCGTACGGGTAGTTGGCCGGCCTCAGGATGTAAGAAGCGTTGACGATGTGGGGAACCATGTCCTTCTTGTAGTAGATGCACTCTCCCGAGGTGATGACGTCGATGCCCAGCTTGTGCAGGTAGATGGAGTGATTCTTGCCGATTCCGAAGCCGCCCGTGGCGCCCTCTCCATCGGCGATGACGAAATCGATGTTTTTCTCTTTTTTTATCCGAGGAAGCAGAGTCTTGACGCAAAAGACGCCGGAGGAGCCGACTATCTCGCCAATGAAGAGGACGCGGAAGATGTCAGGGCGGTCGTCGGGATGCGCGGTGCTCTGGGTTTGCTCGCTCACCTGCCTAATATACAATATTTTCATCTGTTGTGAAGGCGCGGGGCTCAGGCGCTCAGGCGTGTAAGGGCCCACCGAGCGCTCTGCCTGCGCCGGAGAGCGACGCGGTTTCCTCTCCCACGAGCAACGTGCTCGCATTGCCGAAATTCGCTAAAATTGAAAATGTGAGTCCGGCGCACCCCTGTCTACGGACAGGCAAGCAGTTCCCGCAGGTCTTGCGTATCCTGCAATATTGAACAACGGTGGCGCCGGCATTCGCCGAAAACCGCTGCAAATCCTTCAGGGAGATTGACGCTTTGATGGCTTTGTGGTATTTTTCCTCTGTTGCCCGGATGGTGAAATTGGTAGACACGCTAGGTTCAGGGTCTAGTGACGGTGACGTCGTGGAGGTTCAAGTCCTCTTCCGGGCATTATAAATCCTTACAGTGTAAGAAGTTATGGACTCTTGACAAAAGGGCTTCTTTTGTTCTATCCTCTTTGCGGTAAAATGTTACCTTATTGTTACCCAAATTCAGGGACATCTCTCAATGGCTAGGCATAAAGCCCCATTTACGCTGCTAAAACGCAAAACAAAAAAAGGAAAGTTTGTATGGTATTACCGTCTTGCCGACGATCCAAATCGAGTCCCACATTCAACCGGCAAATTTGCTAAGTGGGAAGCAAAGCAGTTTGTGGAAGAATTGCTTTCAATTGGCATTAGATCCAGACCTCAGTAAATCACGATTTTACTCCCAAGTTGAATGCTCCGAAAAAAGTTCAGAGCGAATAGTTGCGAGATAAAAAAAGATAATCGGATAAAGCTTGCGGTTTTTGATATTTTTCCCTTGATTTCACATTTCGCCACAATTAACTACTTGTATTATAGGAAATTGTCTCTAACGGATGAATTGATGCTAAATGCTAATAAAATTTTTTGACTTTCTACATTCATTAAGGGCTCAACTCCCAACTATTCGCTCTGAGAGACGAAAAAGACACAAAAACGGAGTGTTCCGGTTGGGACAGAATTTTTCTTTTTCAGTCATTTTTTTACGAACTGTGACGGAGTTGGAGGATATACAATTAGATTATTTCGAGATATTAGAGAAATGCTTTGCAATCAAAGAAAAAAATGAGAGCATTCAACTTGGGAGACATTTTCCAAATTCCTGGCAATTTACTGAGGTCTGTAGATCTGAGTCAATTCTTTTAAAAGAATACGCAAAACCCTTTTTTGTATGGAACGTCTGCAAATGGACTTTACGCAGACAAGCTCAAGGATTTTCTGTGACAGAAACGTAAGTGCTCATAATGATGTGGATTAAAGGAATCGTGAGTAAGTAGCAAGAATCTACAATCCATAATTTTTTCAAAATATTTGAAAATAAAAAATAAAAGCGTCCTTAAAAAACATGTAGCCCGCCACTTGTGCCTCTGACTCTACTGTGATATGCTTCCCTGTAGTTTTTGGGGAATGTGATTCATGACTATTCGTGGCAGATATTTCACTGATAAAGAAGTTGAGTTCATCACTCAGGTTGTATCGAATAACTCCTCCTTATCTAGGAGAAAATTATCTATCACAATCTGTGAAAAATTGGATTGGAGACAGCTGAACGGGCGTTTGAAAGATCGCGCTTGCCGAGATGTTCTTCTGAAACTGAACGTTCAAGGAATCGTGAAATTACCGGATGCGCTGGAGCGAGGAGATAATAGAAAGCTTAGGATTCGATCGGTCAATTTCGTTGAACCAACTATGCCTATCCGGTTAACACAGAATCGTCGGATCCTGCGGGGTTCGTATGTGTTTTCGCGTCTTCGTAAAAGGCCCTGTAGGTCAGCGATTCCACTCTGGTGGCAATCTTCAACACACTATCGAAAGCTACCATTGGCCAGAATCGTCGGTTAAATCGGAACACAAACTCGTTGAGATAGCCCTGCAAGTGTGTTGGGCTAACTCCGTGGTGTGTTCCCAAGAGCCACGCATCCAAGTTTCCGAACACAATGTGGATCATTGGGAGATGCTGATCCGTCTTAGCTTGATCACCCCGGACTGGCACGGCTGTGTGCCTGTAGCCCAGCTTGTTCAAATTGTCGTAGCCAGTCCACCCGTCGGTCCGCACTTCCGCGCCCATCTGTACGTTAGCCAGTACCACCGATTCCAGCGTTTCCTGCTTGCGGTTCGGGATAATTTGGAGGCGCAACCTGCCCGCTATAAAACCGCGACCGTGTCCTCCTCTGTGCTGAGGACGCTGGCCAGATGGTAGATTCCGGTCAGGGCCGAAAGCTTTCTTACGCGGGAGCACTTCTACAATGCCGATAACAAGTGTCTTGTGGTGTCTTCCTCGCCCCTCTCCCTGTGTTGCACCACCGACGTACGTCTCGTCCACCTCGACTGGCCACTTAGCGCCGATCCGGTCTCGTTCAGGCCGAACCATCGCAGCACGCAGCTTATGTAGCATCTGGAACGCTGTCTCGTAGCGTCTCATGCCGAGTTGCCGTTGGAACTGCAGAGCGCTCATACCAGGTGTCTGTGTCGTCACCAAGTAGGCAGCCCAGAACCAGATTGGCAGTGGCTGACGTGTTTGGTGCATAACGGTGCCCGATGTAAGGCTGATTTGGCGGAGGCATTGACGACATTCAAGCACGCGCCCGGCCTGGCCTGAATACGATACGGATAACCAACCTGACCACAGTATGGGCATTTGAAACCTTCTGGCCACCTGATACGCTCCAGATGGCTAGCGCAGGCTGCCTCATCAGGGAAGAGTTTCTGAAACTCTAACAGTGTCCGGGGGTAATCTGACATGCGCAGGATCATACCCCAAAGCGCCATTCTGTGTCAACCGGATAGGCATGGAACCACAGGCCTGCGGCAAAGTCGTATTTGACGTAGTTTTGCAGGGGGTGTCGATCAAATCTTCATAGCCGGCACCTGAGCGGAGCGGAGCTAGGAACGGGATTGTCTGGGCGTCAACGATGGAGCCTTTGGCTGTTCAGCATGCCGTGCGGAAAAAGAAATCTGCCCAGCCTCTTGTGTAGAGGTCAGCAAACTGAGGGTTTCTTAACGAGGCGATATTGCGATGAGTTAGGTTGTGACGTTAGAGTTCTCTCGGTTAGATGGCAAGAACCGTGAGCGCTTCCGAGAGACGGAAGCAGAAGTAACGGGTCGCATCAGGGATGTATCTGAATCCCAGGAGCCGAACGATCGCAATAACCAGGTTTCTAAGAGTTGCCATGACCTGAGCGCCATTACCCGTACGCACCCGAGAACGGTCCTCATCGAAGCTTACATCGCGCACATAGTGCACTCTGTTTTCGATTTCCCAATGTCCTCGATTAAGTTCCAGCAACCTCTGCGGTGATGCCTGCCCGGCAGTGAGACTGGAAATCCCATGCACTGTCTCCTGACGTTTCTTGCCGTTCGAACACTCCGTTTTGCGCTCGATCGTGAAGAACTGCTCAGCATGCGGGAAATCCACGTATCCCTTCAATTCCTCACTTACCCAGATCGTTCTGCGCTCTATTCTCCCGTGCTCCTTATTGAATTCTTTGTGGTCGGGAATTTTCTTTTTAAGCTCAAGGTCGCTAATGTCATCCTGCAGTGTCGGCTGATTGCCCTTGACTGTAAAGACGTAGTCTGCATCTTTCTGTGTTACCAAGTACTCGGCAATGTGCCTCTGCGTCAGAAGCGCATCCGCTGTTACCACTGCACCTTCAAGGTTGGTCTGGTCAAGAAGCGGCTGCACCTGTGTGATCTCGTTGGTTTTTTTGTCCACTCTCTGCTGCGCTATTACGATTCCTTCCTTATGGATCACCGCAGAAAGAAGATGCACTGCCGCTTGCTCTGCATCGCGAGAGCCGCGGAGAGTCTTGCCGTCAATCGCAACTGCTTTCCCAGCAAGCACTTGCTGACGCATAAGCCAGCCGCCAATTCTCCCATCAAACTCCTCTGCCTCAATCCCTTGCAACAGCCGCCGAATCGCCGATTCACTAGGTGGCGTTCTTCTGCGGCTACCGAATCTCCTCAGATCTTTCTCCCGCAGCGCTTTCGCCCAGTCCCCAATTGCCCGGTAACTCCTCGCTCCGCAGAGAACCGCGCACACTGCAATGCCCAACAGCACCCCTATCCCATGTCGTATCCCGCGAGCCTTGCGGGGATCCCTAGTCTGCCGGATCTCCTCCATCAGACCCTCCACCGGAAACTCCTTCAGTGCCTTCATGCGCCCCTCCCTTTCAACACAACTGAAATCGTGGGGAATGAAGTCCCCCTTCAGAACCTCGCTCGCGTCCTTGCGCAACGGATACAGGTATACCGCCTTCGGCTGGTCGTTGCGATAATAGCTATTGTTGCTTCTTGACCAACCGCTAGTCAGACCCGCATAACGCCAGTTAGACGCTCGATAACACGTCCCGTGAAATTTCGATACGTCCACAAACGACTCCGCAAGATACAGCGGATGACCATATACCTCTTGGAAGTCACCGGAGAGCCGTCTGAGATTCATCGATAGTACTTTGCCGGCAAGATTCCCGATCGACACGGAAGGTAACACGAGAAACCGAACGTTGTTGGCAATCAGATACAGACGTTTGAGTTTCGTCTCAGGATCCCATCCGATGAAACGATCCCGCGCCGTACACTTTAATGCCGCCGATCCCCACCCAATCAGTGCTACCCAACGGCAATCCAGAATCGCTACATAACGTAAAGATCTCCCCACGATCCCGCGATAACCCAGGTAATGGTGGCGACGCATACAGTCGCCCCACAATTTCACCTCATCCCGCAGAATCGGCCGCACCACCAGAGTATCGAAGACCCCCGCCTCGCCCATACGCTCGGTATAGCACGGAGTGCAGAAAATGTCCCTAGGGATTTGTAATTTCTTTCAAGATAGCGAATTCGCAGCACTTTGCCGCAGCCCTGCATGGAACCAACTTATAAACTCACAGGAAAAGCAGGCCATTATGGGAAACCTCTCTTTCAGGAAGTAAAAACAAAAAAGGAACATAGATTATGGAACTATTTAGTCGAGCGATATCATTACCTTGGATGCAAGGTTATCGTGGGCCACTATCTCAAATATCTTATCTATCTAGAAGAGCACCTTATCGGGTGCTTTGCCTTCGGGGATGGGATACTACACCTGAATGTACGTGATAGGTGGATTGGGTGGGATAAAGAGGGAAGAAAAGCCAATTTACATCTGCTAATAAACAATCGAAGAAGTTTTTATTGTTACCCTGGGTCAAAGTCAAATATCTCGCCTCCCGAGTCCTGAGTGGTGCTGCAAAGGTGGTACCCTCAGATTGGAAGAATCGCTACGGCTATCAGCCTGCTCTTATAGAGACCTTCATCG
>JABUBN010000587.1_pt1 | contig 10684 bp, 9 predicted proteins | sample 7240341 | NCBI WGS metagenome assembly JABUBN01 (sample SAMN07256345, study PRJNA390944) | subsurface metagenome | isolation source: Methane hydrate marine sediment | place: Pacific Ocean: Eastern North Pacific, ODP site | reverse complement strand
GCGATAAACTCCGGAGCTGCTTCAGCTCCGTCTTGAAGACGTGAACAGCGAAAAACCAATATAGAGCGTAAGATGTAAAGGAAAATTGCGATGAAAACGGATGTTCAAAGTGGTAAAAGTGGGAATACCCCCCGTCTTGTAGTACGGGGGGTAGATTCCCAACCCGTAACGGAAGTCAGTGTAGATTGGATGCGTATCTCATTTCTTGATAAGTATTTACAGAAAGTGGTTGATGTTACGAGATGGTTTTTTAAATCTGAGCCAGAATTAGGGTATGGCTTTTGGGGTTATGACCGTGCGTATATTTGGCCGAACGGTGTTAGAATTATTTATGATACCGATACCGAGAAAGCTGATTTTCATAATCACAGGATATTCTTTGAGTGTCCTGGTCATTGTTGTAACGAGCTTACTCCATCTGATTTGTGTCTGCTTATGCAGATTTTCAAGGATTTTTTCGAGGGCAGGGGTGAACGCATTGATGTATGTCTTGATGATTACTCAAGGCGTATTACTCCGCAGCAGCTTGTTGAAATTGCTAAACGTAATGACTATTCGCGTTTTCGTAAGTTTCATCCACGACAAAGTTATGATTTTGGCAATCAATTGGTTTATGATGCCGTTGTTTTTGGTTCTTTGAAAAAAGGTTGGGTCAAGCAGCTTGAGGTTTACGATAAAGGGCTTGAGAGTAAAGGCGAAAAAAACGCTATTCGCTGGGAGGCTAAATTTGCGAAAGATAAGGCGGACAAAGTATTTAGGGCGTTGGCTGGAACTTGTGGGAACCTGGATGCGTTCGCTCTTTTGTGTGGAAGTATTGTTGTTGGAAGCATTGACTTTATTCACAGAAAAGAGGGTGTCAAGAATCTTAATAGGCTGGTCAGATACAAATTTTGGGAATCACTACAACAGGGTCTTGATGGTCTTCGTATCCGGAGCGCGAAAAAAGTCAATAGCGTTACCGGAGTTATCGAATGGATTAAACGCCAGGTTGCTCCGAATCTTTCTTGTTTGTGGAAGTTGTTTGGCTCAGAAAAAGAGGCTTTTTCTTGGTTTGTTGATTTACTTGACGATGGGGAAAAACGGATGAACGAGAATCAGCTGAGTATTGTCAGACAATATGAAGGCTCGTTTAGTCATCGCTCTTTTATGAATCAGGGGGAATTGGATAACCGTTACTTAAATGCAATGTGTTCGCTCAAAACTTAGTCGGCGCTTTTCTCTTGTTCATTGGGAAGCTATACCAGGTCACAATGTCTGTCAATCTGTTGTTGAGGATGAACATACATTGATGGATTCTGATGTCTGTAAAGTGACTTGTCGTAAATGCAAACAACTTTTGCTTGACTTATTGAATCTTAACAAGCTTAGGATGCCAGGTGTCGATTATCTTAACGCCTTGTTTAAACTCAGTTAATTTGTTGACGTTTTGAAGGGATGTACTATGAAGAAGATTCCGTTTGACTTTGCGCTGTTCGACAGTTTAGAGCGTGTTAAAGGAGAGAGCCTTCAATCGCTTCTTGATATTATTTCGTCGGAGTCGGTGGGGTGTGAAGGGAAAATCGAAGTCAATGCTATTGAATTTCCTGATAAGATTGAGATTGTTCTCCACCTTGAGTTTACTCATCCCATCCGCGGGACTTTTGAACCTGACTGGTATAGTTGTTCGTTTCGTATCGTTTGGGATGATGAGAAGTTGAGTTATTGCGGTTTGTCTGGACAAATTGAGGAAAATTTGGAGATTGCTTTAAGTCCACCGAAAACGGATGATAGAGTGGTGGAGCTGTTCTCGAAACTATCGCGGAAAATTCTTCTGTGATTGTCACTGGTGATACTGTCCAGGGATGGTCTTAACTGAAATCGAAATGTGTTTTTGGGAGTATTGAGATGGCTTCTGCTTATGAACTTCGATTTGATTATGAGAAATTGGATGATGCTCGGAAAAAAAGCCTCGATGCTGTTCTTGCGATTTTGCTTTCTGATGGTGGATGTAAAATTGAAGTAGAACCTGTCGAATTCCCTGATGAACTCCGATTCAATATTGAAACTTGTTTTGGCGGTTGTGGCTTTGTTGTTGTTTGGGATGCTGAAAAGTCTACGTATCGTTTCCTTATTGATGCTCATAAGTATCTTTTGTCGTTTGTGTTGTCTGATACGTGTGGGAAAAGATTGTCGGAACTGCTAATGAGATAGAGGGTGACGTCTTTGATAAAAATGCTCCCTGGTGACATTGCCCAGGGATTGTATTAACTGAAATTGAGTGTTGGATTGACCGGGTGGAAGGTGAGGTGACAAGATGAAAAATGAGAGTGATATGCCTGAATTAGAACAAGAACAAGGAAACCTTCTCGATGCGGTTGGAGTGGGAATTATGCTGGGTAAAAACCGTGACTACGTATTGCGTCAATGTAAAATAGGAAAACTCCCAAAGCCCGTAAAACCTATCTCTCGTAATAAGCGATGGTTGGCCGGTGATATTGAAACGTGGCTAAGCCTGGGCTGTCCTTCGCAAGCAGTTTTTGAAAAGTGGCGTAAATTCGATACTTGAATATCTTAGGGGTGACGTTGTGGGTGACGTTGAAAGCAGAAAATATACAGCCATTCTTGATGCAATGGAGGATCGCATTGATCCGGATAAAATCGAGAGAACGAGAATTGCAAGATGTTACAAAGAAAATGAGCCGATTTTGCAGCGTGACATTCTGCCTGTAGTAATGGCAGAAATTTTTGAGAAAACAAGGCCAACTCGATCCGATGTAATATCATTTGCTAAGTATTACGAGTCCAGGCTGGCAGCTCACCAGGCCAGGCTGGCAGCTCACCAGGCCAGGCAGGCAGCTCACCAGGCCAGGCAGGCAGCTCACCATGCCCGGACGGCAGCTCAGCAGGCCAGAGCGATCCGGCAATTCGGCTGATTTTGTGGAATCTAAGGATTTGGATGTTTAGCGGGAGTCTTGATATGTCGATAAACAAATGTGTTTAAAGATTTGTTAATATGGAACGTAAGGAACTCAAATTATGAAACAAGTATTGTGTATGATGCTGCTTGTCTCGATATTGGTTATGAGTTGTGCCGGTACTGACCCGAATCCCATCGCGACATATCACCCAGGCGATGAAAACAAAAGTTGTTCAGCGCTGAAGGCGGAGATAGCGAACATAGACAAGCAGATTGCTCGAAAGAAGTCACAGAAGACGAAGCAGGAAGGTGAAAATGTATTTTGGTTTTGTGCTGGATGGTTCCTGATAGTGCCCTGGTTCTTTATGGACTTGAAGGAAAATGAGAAGCCTGAGATAGCTGCGCTTGAAATGCGGAAAGATGCGTTGACTGTGATTGCTGCCGACAAGGGCTGCGGATTCTGACATCGGTATTGGAGTCCAGGGTGAATATCGACAGCGGACTCCGGAGCTGCCTTTTCTCGATATCGACGATTTTTTGAGTTTCGACCGAAAAAAAACTTCCTCAGTTTCGCCCAGGGTGGACGAACCCGGCCGGGGCAATAGTAAAGTGCCTGTGTTTTCAAAATGACGTACAATGTCACTCTCTCTCTGTGTTTTTTTCGGCGTTACTCTGCAGCGCCGATCGCTTTTTAGATCCAAATCAGCTCGAAGCGCCGATTCTTCGATTCCAGCTCAAAAATGACGATGTGACATTCTTCGATTTAAATGGTCCATTTTTGCGAGTAACGCATTGTCACTCCCTTGAATGATGTTTCTCGATGCCGGCCGGGTCCTCGATGCCGGCCGGGTCCTCGATGCCGGCCGGGTCCTCGATGCCGGCCGGGTCCTCGATGCCGGCCGGGTCCTCGATGCCGGTACGTTCTCGATGCCGGCCACGTCCTCGATGCTGGCTGAGATTTTTGGTTTGACAAAAAAATGAGCTGTTGTCATATTGTCCGGTGCTGGGCGGTACTGCCTGATAATTGATTGTCCGGTGTTGGGCGGTTCTGGGTGGTGCTGCCTGAACCTGATTTTCCGGTGTTGGGTTGTGCTGGCTGGCATTGGCTGATACTGGTAATTTGAGATGTTTGTTTGGAAAGGAAATTTCTTATGAAAAAACCCATTGTTCGACAATTGAAGAAAGTGAAGGGGAGTAAAGGGCTGGTTGTTTGTGTCCCCCCTGAGATTAGTGATGCAATCGGTTCAACCGAGGGAGACAATTTGTTGTTTGGGTCTAATCCGGATTCTGGAATTGTTGAGGTAAGCAAATTCGTTGAATCTCCTAATCAACAAAAAGATGAGACTCACGAAAACAGCGAAAACGAATCGAACGAAAACAAATCGAACGAAAGCAAGTCGAGAGTCGATTTGGCTGATGAAAAAGAGCAGAACCCACAACCTGAATTGTCGAAATTCGAGTTTTGTACGTGCTGCGGTTCGGATGATATTCAAGTCACCGGCAATCAGTTCTACTGTGGTGAGTGCGATGTCACTTATGAGGTGACACCGAAAGGCACTAAGGTTGTCTCGACGAATCCTGTGCAGGTTGTCGATGACCTTGAAAATCGGGTCGAACAGCTTGAGAATGACGTGGACAAAATAAACGACAACTCCGACAAAGACGGAAACTCCGGTGTCTTGTTTAGTCTTTTTGGAATTGATTTTGGATTTGTGGGCGGAGATGAAGACGAAGACGATGAAGACTTAGTGTCGGTCGGAGCTGGAGAAAATCCAGGCTCAGACGATGACGATGACGAACCGCCGGATGGTTTTATAACGTGGTAAAATTTGTGTCTTCACTTGCCACGTGCAGCTCAAGCTGTCCAAATCAGACCGGGAGCGACAAACGGCAGGCTAAAGGTGGCTTTATACTCGATTGTGCCTTGTGACGAATCCTGGGGCTTTTAGAGAGGGAATTATGTTCGGAGCAATTTATGAATATCCGGTTGGCAGCTCCGGAGTCCAGGGGGAATCGTCGGCAGCTCCGGAGTCCAGGGGGAATCACCGTCAGCTCTGAAAATTTTCAAAAGTGAGAAAAAAAGGGCTTGCAATCTTGTGAACGTCCGGATAAAAATTGAAATGTTATAAGTTTTTTTTATAAGGACGCGTTTTACGGCGCTTTTTTGGGACGAAAATCAACTATGTCCCATAATAAATGTTTCGTTTCATAAGTGCCGTTAATATAAAGACTTGTGAAATGTATATTTTTGGGTGTTTTTATCGGTTGTTTAAGTCGTAACTCGTGAAAAGCGGGACATTCTGTTTGCATCTCAAATCTTTAAACCTAAAGATTTTTGTCTCAAAAATGGCAGCAGCCTTGTGATCCATTCGTTGATTGACGAAACCACAAGGCCGCAGCACAAATTCAATATCGATCAGCATTATCGATCAATTCTGGCTGTTGTCAAATTAAATTTTTCGGAAAAATGAAAATAATTATGACAGCAAGCCAAGACACAAAATTTGCTACGAGGATAGAGCAACGCAGGAGTGCGACTCGAGCGCGTAGCAATGGCGTAAGGCAGAGCGGGGGGCGTTGCCCATCCGTCCCCTGCTTTCCTTTTTTTCAAACAAACCTTATCGATCCCATCAGTTCCGGTCCGAGCCAGGGCGATCTCCGGATCTGGATGGACCCTGCCGCTGCGGACCTGGGCGATCATCGAGCCTGGGCGATCTCCGGACCTGGATGGACCCTGCAGCTGCGGACCTGGGCGATCATCGGGCCTGGGCGATCTCTGGACCTGGATGGACCCTGCAGCTGTGGACCTGGGCGATCATCGAGCCTGGGCGATCTCCGGACAGACTTTAAGTGGTTATATCTGCCTTCGCCCGTAAAGCGATAAACTCCGGAGCTGCTTCAGCTCCGTCTTGAAGACGTGAACAGCGAAAAACCAATATAGAGCGTAAGATGTAAAGGAAAATTGCGATGAAAACGGATGTTCAAAGTGGTAAAAGTGGGAATACCCCCCGTCTTGTAGTACGGGGGGTAGATTCCCAACCCGTAACGGAAGTCAGTGTAGATTGGATGCGTATCTCATTTCTTGATAAGTATTTACAGAAAGTGGTTGATGTTACGAGATGGTTTTTTAAATCTGAGCCAGAATTAGGGTATGGCTTTTGGGGTTATGACCGTGCGTATATTTGGCCGAACGGTGTTAGAATTATTTATGATACCGATACCGAGAAAGCTGATTTTCATAATCACAGGATATTCTTTGAGTGTCCTGGTCATTGTTGTAACGAGCTTACTCCATCTGATTTGTGTCTGCTTATGCAGATTTTCAAGGATTTTTTCGAGGGCAGGGGTGAACGCATTGATGTATGTCTTGATGATTACTCAAGGCGTATTACTCCGCAGCAGCTTGTTGAAATTGCTAAACGTAATGACTATTCGCGTTTTCGTAAGTTTCATCCACGACAAAGTTATGATTTTGGCAATCAATTGGTTTATGATGCCGTTGTTTTTGGTTCTTTGAAAAAAGGTTGGGTCAAGCAGCTTGAGGTTTACGATAAAGGGCTTGAGAGTAAAGGCGAAAAAAACGCTATTCGCTGGGAGGCTAAATTTGCGAAAGATAAGGCGGACAAAGTATTTAGGGCGTTGGCTGGAACTTGTGGGAACCTGGATGCGTTCGCTCTTTTGTGTGGAAGTATTGTTGTTGGAAGCATTGACTTTATTCACAGAAAAGAGGGTGTCAAGAATCTTAATAGGCTGGTCAGATACAAATTTTGGGAATCACTACAACAGGGTCTTGATGGTCTTCGTATCCGGAGCGCGAAAAAAGTCAATAGCGTTACCGGAGTTATCGAATGGATTAAACGCCAGGTTGCTCCGAATCTTTCTTGTTTGTGGAAGTTGTTTGGCTCAGAAAAAGAGGCTTTTTCTTGGTTTGTTGATTTACTTGACGATGGGGAAAAACGGATGAACGAGAATCAGCTGAGTATTGTCAGACAATATGAAGGCTCGTTTAGTCATCGCTCTTTTATGAATCAGGGGGAATTGGATAACCGTTACTTAAATGCAATGTGTTCGCTCAAAACTTAGTCGGCGCTTTTCTCTTGTTCATTGGGAAGCTATACCAGGTCACAATGTCTGTCAATCTGTTGTTGAGGATGAACATACATTGATGGATTCTGATGTCTGTAAAGTGACTTGTCGTAAATGCAAACAACTTTTGCTTGACTTATTGAATCTTAACAAGCTTAGGATGCCAGGTGTCGATTATCTTAACGCCTTGTTTAAACTCAGTTAATTTGTTGACGTTTTGAAGGGATGTACTATGAAGAAGATTCCGTTTGACTTTGCGCTGTTCGACAGTTTAGAGCGTGTTAAAGGAGAGAGCCTTCAATCGCTTCTTGATATTATTTCGTCGGAGTCGGTGGGGTGTGAAGGGAAAATCGAAGTCAATGCTATTGAATTTCCTGATAAGATTGAGATTGTTCTCCACCTTGAGTTTACTCATCCCATCCGCGGGACTTTTGAACCTGACTGGTATAGTTGTTCGTTTCGTATCGTTTGGGATGATGAGAAGTTGAGTTATTGCGGTTTGTCTGGACAAATTGAGGAAAATTTGGAGATTGCTTTAAGTCCACCGAAAACGGATGATAGAGTGGTGGAGCTGTTCTCGAAACTATCGCGGAAAATTCTTCTGTGATTGTCACTGGTGATACTGTCCAGGGATGGTCTTAACTGAAATCGAAATGTGTTTTTGGGAGTATTGAGATGGCTTCTGCTTATGAACTTCGATTTGATTATGAGAAATTGGATGATGCTCGGAAAAAAAGCCTCGATGCTGTTCTTGCGATTTTGCTTTCTGATGGTGGATGTAAAATTGAAGTAGAACCTGTCGAATTCCCTGATGAACTCCGATTCAATATTGAAACTTGTTTTGGCGGTTGTGGCTTTGTTGTTGTTTGGGATGCTGAAAAGTCTACGTATCGTTTCCTTATTGATGCTCATAAGTATCTTTTGTCGTTTGTGTTGTCTGATACGTGTGGGAAAAGATTGTCGGAACTGCTAATGAGATAGAGGGTGACGTCTTTGATAAAAATGCTCCCTGGTGACATTGCCCAGGGATTGTATTAACTGAAATTGAGTGTTGGATTGACCGGGTGGAAGGTGAGGTGACAAGATGAAAAATGAGAGTGATATGCCTGAATTAGAACAAGAACAAGGAAACCTTCTCGATGCGGTTGGAGTGGGAATTATGCTGGGTAAAAACCGTGACTACGTATTGCGTCAATGTAAAATAGGAAAACTCCCAAAGCCCGTAAAACCTATCTCTCGTAATAAGCGATGGTTGGCCGGTGATATTGAAACGTGGCTAAGCCTGGGCTGTCCTTCGCAAGCAGTTTTTGAAAAGTGGCGTAAATTCGATACTTGAATATCTTAGGGGTGACGTTGTGGGTGACGTTGAAAGCAGAAAATATACAGCCATTCTTGATGCAATGGAGGATCGCATTGATCCGGATAAAATCGAGAGAACGAGAATTGCAAGATGTTACAAAGAAAATGAGCCGATTTTGCAGCGTGACATTCTGCCTGTAGTAATGGCAGAAATTTTTGAGAAAACAAGGCCAACTCGATCCGATGTAATATCATTTGCTAAGTATTACGAGTCCAGGCTGGCAGCTCACCAGGCCAGGCTGGCAGCTCACCAGGCCAGGCAGGCAGCTCACCAGGCCAGGCAGGCAGCTCACCATGCCCGGACGGCAGCTCAGCAGGCCAGAGCGATCCGGCAATTCGGCTGATTTTGTGGAATCTAAGGATTTGGATGTTTAGCGGGAGTCTTGATATGTCGATAAACAAATGTGTTTAAAGATTTGTTAATATGGAACGTAAGGAACTCAAATTATGAAACAAGTATTGTGTATGATGCTGCTTGTCTCGATATTGGTTATGAGTTGTGCCGGTACTGACCCGAATCCCATCGCGACATATCACCCAGGCGATGAAAACAAAAGTTGTTCAGCGCTGAAGGCGGAGATAGCGAACATAGACAAGCAGATTGCTCGAAAGAAGTCACAGAAGACGAAGCAGGAAGGTGAAAATGTATTTTGGTTTTGTGCTGGATGGTTCCTGATAGTGCCCTGGTTCTTTATGGACTTGAAGGAAAATGAGAAGCCTGAGATAGCTGCGCTTGAAATGCGGAAAGATGCGTTGACTGTGATTGCTGCCGACAAGGGCTGCGGATTCTGACATCGGTATTGGAGTCCAGGGTGAATATCGACAGCGGACTCCGGAGCTGCCTTTTCTCGATATCGACGATTTTTTGAGTTTCGACCGAAAAAAAACTTCCTCAGTTTCGCCCAGGGTGGACGAACCCGGCCGGGGCAATAGTAAAGTGCCTGTGTTTTCAAAATGACGTACAATGTCACTCTCTCTCTGTGTTTTTTTCGGCGTTACTCTGCAGCGCCGATCGCTTTTTAGATCCAAATCAGCTCGAAGCGCCGATTCTTCGATTCCAGCTCAAAAATGACGATGTGACATTCTTCGATTTAAATGGTCCATTTTTGCGAGTAACGCATTGTCACTCCCTTGAATGATGTTTCTCGATGCCGGCCGGGTCCTCGATGCCGGCCGGGTCCTCGATGCCGGCCGGGTCCTCGATGCCGGCCGGGTCCTCGATGCCGGCCGGGTCCTCGATGCCGGTACGTTCTCGATGCCGGCCACGTCCTCGATGCTGGCTGAGATTTTTGGTTTGACAAAAAAATGAGCTGTTGTCATATTGTCCGGTGCTGGGCGGTACTGCCTGATAATTGATTGTCCGGTGTTGGGCGGTTCTGGGTGGTGCTGCCTGAACCTGATTTTCCGGTGTTGGGTTGTGCTGGCTGGCATTGGCTGATACTGGTAATTTGAGATGTTTGTTTGGAAAGGAAATTTCTTATGAAAAAACCCATTGTTCGACAATTGAAGAAAGTGAAGGGGAGTAAAGGGCTGGTTGTTTGTGTCCCCCCTGAGATTAGTGATGCAATCGGTTCAACCGAGGGAGACAATTTGTTGTTTGGGTCTAATCCGGATTCTGGAATTGTTGAGGTAAGCAAATTCGTTGAATCTCCTAATCAACAAAAAGATGAGACTCACGAAAACAGCGAAAACGAATCGAACGAAAACAAATCGAACGAAAGCAAGTCGAGAGTCGATTTGGCTGATGAAAAAGAGCAGAACCCACAACCTGAATTGTCGAAATTCGAGTTTTGTACGTGCTGCGGTTCGGATGATATTCAAGTCACCGGCAATCAGTTCTACTGTGGTGAGTGCGATGTCACTTATGAGGTGACACCGAAAGGCACTAAGGTTGTCTCGACGAATCCTGTGCAGGTTGTCGATGACCTTGAAAATCGGGTCGAACAGCTTGAGAATGACGTGGACAAAATAAACGACAACTCCGACAAAGACGGAAACTCCGGTGTCTTGTTTAGTCTTTTTGGAATTGATTTTGGATTTGTGGGCGGAGATGAAGACGAAGACGATGAAGACTTAGTGTCGGTCGGAGCTGGAGAAAATCCAGGCTCAGACGATGACGATGACGAACCGCCGGATGGTTTTATAACGTGGTAAAATTTGTGTCTTCACTTGCCACGTGCAGCTCAAGCTGTCCAAATCAGACCGGGAGCGACAAACGGCAGGCTAAAGGTGGCTTTATACTCGATTGTGCCTTGTGACGAATCCTGGGGCTTTTAGAGAGGGAATTATGTTCGGAGCAATTTATGAATATCCGGTTGGCAGCTCCGGAGTCCAGGGGGAATC
>JABUBN010000586.1_pt1 | contig 10691 bp, 9 predicted proteins | sample 7240341 | NCBI WGS metagenome assembly JABUBN01 (sample SAMN07256345, study PRJNA390944) | subsurface metagenome | isolation source: Methane hydrate marine sediment | place: Pacific Ocean: Eastern North Pacific, ODP site | reverse complement strand
TCCGTGTCATCCGTGTCATCCGTGTTCTATTCTTATTTACATCATTCCCCGCCCTAACGTACCGTTCGGTACTGGCGGGCACTCTTCGACCCTTAGACCTTTCGACTCTTCGACTTCTTCACTCTTCCACTATTCCACTATTCCACTATTCCATTATTCCATTATTCCACTATTTCATCGTAACCTGGTATCTCTTTCATAAAAGTATAGGAATGATTGGAGTAATCCATTTTACAGCAATAATGTTTTAAACCATTTGTGACGATAAGGTAATTCACCCTGAATTTCATATTGTAACGGGCAATCTGATCAAATGTTTTTTGGGCAATATTTACTTTTACCGATTTGCATTCGACCAGAACCAAAGGTTTACCCTTCCTGTCATATAAAACAATATCCCCCCTTTTTGATAACCTGTTTACTTTAAAAAACATCTCCACCCTGATCAGTGATCCGGGATAATTTTTTTCGTGAATTAAATACTGAATGAAATTTTGACGAACCCATTCCTCCGGTGTAAGCAGAAAGTAATCCCTGCGAATGATATCGAAAATATAATCTTTTTCATCCAGGCATTTTATCTTAAACGAATAAGTTGGTAAATTTAGCGGTTCCATATGCAATTAACATTTCATATCTTAGCAAATATTAACCAATCAGTTTTTGAGTTTCTATTTTTATAATCATGTTAACTATTAACTTATAACATATAACATTTTATAACATTATGTTTCTTTTTTTCTAAACTCACTGATTAGTTTCAGCAAATGTAATAAGAAAAAACATACCCGGTTAACCGGATTAAGCACATTACAGATGAAGACAAAGCATGAAATTGTTAAAGATTGGTTACCAAGATACACCGGAATCAACCTTGAAACTTTCGGGGATTATATATTATTAACCAACTTTTAAATTTCCGGGATATTCCAGACTATGACTTTTGAACAAATATTAAAGGATTTAAGGAATAAAATTTATAAACCTATTTATTTCCTCACAGGAGATGAACCCTATTTTATTGATAAAATCACCGACTATATCAGTCGACATGTTTTAACGGATGAAGAAAAGACCTTCAACCAGGAAATCTTATATGGAAAAGACACAGATATTCCATCGATCATAAATTCAGCCCGGCGATTCCCGATGATATCCGCCAACCAGGTGATTATCGTTAAGGAAGCACAAAATATTCCCGGTATCGACGATCTGATCTACTATGTTGAAAATCCTTTAAAGTCCACTATCCTGGTTATCAATTATAAATATAAGAAACTGGCCAAAAACAAAAAGATATATAAAGCCATTCAAAAAAACGGGGTGTTATTTGAATCTAAAAAACTGTATGACAATCAAATACCGGAATGGATCAATAATTATCTTGCCAAAAGCAATCATAGGATCGATCCCGGTGTTGGTTTGTTGCTAACGGAATACCTGGGAAGTGATTTAAGTAAAATTGTTAATGAGATCGAAAAATTGAAAATAACCCTGCCACCCGATAACAAGAAAATCACCATCGAACATATCGAGAAAAATATAGGGATCAGTAAGGATTATAACAACTTTGAATTGCATAAGGCGCTTTCACAAAAAAATATATTAAAGGCAAATCGCATCATTAATTACTTTGGTAAAAATCAAAAGGAAAACTCCATTACCTTAACCATATCTTCACTCTATTATTTTTTCAGTAAGGTTTTAACTTATCACTTCATTAAAAATAAAACAACACAAAATGTTGTTGCCGCGTTGAAAGTGCATTCTTATTTTGTTTCGGAATACAAACTGGCTGCCCAAAAATACAATCCCGAAAAACTGGTAGAGATTTTTTCAATCCTCCGTGAATTTGATCTTAAATCCAAAGGGATCGGTAATGTATCAGTTCCCCCGGGTGATCTTCTCAAAGAAATGATTTATAAAATATTACATTAGCTTAGATTGCTAATCTATTTGTGAAGTCAACATTAGATTAAATTAACTGTCGGATGGAAACATCCGACAGCATCGTAATGCGTTGTTTCACGATTAAATATTTTAAATCCGTGTCATCCGCGTCATCCGTGTTCTATTCTTATTTACATGATTCCACTATTCCACTATTCCATTTTTTAATTATTCCCGATTCTGTTAACTTTGCAGACAAACACTCAACGTATATGACAATTATTTTAGTAATAGTTACATCTCTTATCTCCATTGTATGTTTCAGCAAACCGGATTTCATGGCACAACTGCAATTTAATCCATACCGGGTATATCATAAAAAAGAATGGTATCGATTGGTCACTCATGGTTTTTTACATGCAAATTGGTTTCACCTGATCATAAATATGTTTGTCCTCTTTACTTTTGGTACAGCAGTAGAAAACTACTTCAAACAATTAAACACGGCAGATATTGTAAAATATCCCAATATCAATTTCTTACTCCTTTATTTTGGCGGAATAATAATTTCATCCCTGACAACATTGAAAAAGCACAGGAATAATTACCCGTATAACGCGGTGGGTGCGTCAGGAGCTGTTTCCGCAATTGTTTTTACCAGTATCTTTTTTAACCCTCTCCATACACTCATCCTGTATTTTATTCCACTACCGGCCATCTTGGCAGGTATTCTATACCTTGTCTATTCACATTACATGAGTAAACGTGGAGGAGATAACATCAACCATGATGCTCATTTTCTCGGTGCCGTTTTTGGATTTATTTTTCCCTTATTAATTGATTTTAAGCTAATTAATATATTCCTTCAACAATTGAATATTTTGTAAGAAGTTAATAGTGTCAGGTGACTGTCTGACTCAGTCTGATTTCAACCTGACATTGAATACTGGAGTAATTAGCCCAACCATTTATGGTTGGGATCTAATATTGAACAATGCGTGATTAAGGACGTTTACGTCCTTATTTATTATTAAGGGCGTAAACGCCCTGTAAGTTAAATGATTATTTCTATAACCCCAGACGTAAACGTCTGGGCTATTGAGCTTTATTACATGATTCCCCGCCCGAACGTACCGTTCGGTACGGGTGGGCATTCTTCCATATCTTCCATCATTCCATTATTCCAATATTCCATAAATCTTTACAAATAATCCGGACATGTTAATTTTACCGTGTATTTTAAAAAACTAATCCTATGCAAAAAGCAATTTTTCTCGACCGGGATGGGGTAATCAATTACGACATTGATGACTCTTATGTCTATACGGTCTCCGGATTCAAAATAAATCCCGGGGTAGTGGAAACCCTTAAACGGTTTATTAGCATGGGATTCATGTTAATTATAATTTCAAACCAGGGGGGAATTGCCAAAGGGATTTACACACACGAAAATGTAGAAGAAGTACACCTGTATCTGCTAAATGAGTTAAAAAAACATGGAATAGATATAACAGAAATATATTATTGCCCTCATCATTCCGGCATTGAAAAGTGTTTATGCCGGAAACCGGACTCTTTGTTAATTGAAAAGGCAATGTCCCGATTCCGGATCGATCCGGAAAATTCCTGGTTTATTGGAAATAGTGAAAGTGATATACAAGCCGCTTCAAAGGCAGGACTAAATGCCATTAAAATTCAGACAAACGAAGATATTTCAGTTCATCCCCGGATTTTCAGGGAAATTTGTCCATAATTTATATTTTCTGCCTAATTTCTTTAGCGTTTCCTTCCAGATATCTTCGCCCCGGTTTTCCATTATAACCGAGGGCTCCATTTCAGTGATCACCCACGAATTTCCCTTTATTTCATTTTCCAGTTGTTTAGGCCGCCAACCCGAATAACCCACAAAAAACCGTATTTGGTTTTTATTTATTCCACCTGATTTTATAAGATCTTTTATTACGTTAAAATTCCCACCCCAATAAATTTCTTTATAAACGTTTACACTATTTGGAATAATCTTGCCAAGGGTATGAATATAATGCACCGTATTGGTTCCGACCGGACCGCCTATCGAGACTTCAGTTTTAATATCAGGAAAGTCATCCAGAATTTCAGTGATAGGTATATTCACGGGTTTATTCAACACGAAGCCAACTGTCCCATCTTCGTTATGCTCAGCTAAAAAAACGATTGAACGTTTAAAATAAGAATCCCCCAGGAAGGGTTCGGAAATCAAAACCCGTCCTTGTTTGGGTTCCCGGTCGCCGGGTTCAATAGAAAAAAAATCAAAATCCACACCCATATTCTTTGTTCTGTTTAAAATGCAAATTAATCATAATTAAACAAAAAATGAAATTTTATATGAATTTATCCTGAATTTCGCTATAATAATTTTCTTGCTCCAATTATAAAATATAGTTAAGTTTGTAGGCTTTAAATATATATCCTAATCCTGATGATTAAAAATATTATAAAGGCTTTCCTGCTGATATATCTCGTTTCTTCCTGTACAAGCCAAAAACAATTGATTTACTTACAAGATGTTGATTCGCTAACTACTGAAAATGTTTATATCAGACAACAAGTCGATTATAAGATTCAAAATCAGGACATATTATATATTCGAATTCTAAGTATAGATGATCGAACAAGCGATCTGATCAATGTTGCCTCTTCAAGATATCAGCAAAATTTACTCCAAAACGAAACCAGCCTCTTTATCAATGGGTATTCTGTAAATAACTCGGGAAATGTTGAACTACCCGTTATCGGTAAAGTATTTGTATTAAATAAAACAGTCGAGGAAGCAAAGGATGCCATCCAGGAAAAAACGGATCAATATCTCAGAAATGCTTCTGTGATCGTTAAGCTTATCAGTTTTAAATTTACCGTACTTGGTGAAGTTAAACGCCCGGGCGTTTATAAAAATTTTAATAACCAGCTTACGGTATTGGAGGCCATTGGAATGGCAGGCGATATTTCCGACTACGGAAACCGTACAAGAATTCTGGTTATTCGTCCCACGAAAAACGAAACAAAAACATTCAGGATCAACCTTACCCGAAAAGATGTCCTTTCCTCCGAAGGATTCTTTTTATTGCCTAACGATATCGTTTATGTCGAACCCATAAAAAGCAAAACGTTTAGAATAAATATTCCGACACTGTCATTGTTTTTAACGACCATAACAACCTTAATCTTAGTTTTGAATTATATAAAATAACAAGGGAACCGGATGGACTACAAATCGGACAGCTTCTATCAGGAAGAAAATATAGACATAAAAAAGTTTCTTTTTAAAATCTTGTCAAACTGGTATTGGTTTGCCTTGTCACTGTTTGTCACACTTACTGCCGCATATTTGGTCAACCGTTACTCGGAACCGATTTTCAGTGTCAGTTCAACATTAATTGTAAGGGATGATCAAAAAAGTAAAGGGCTTACAGGCGCCGAACAAGTGATCGAGGGAATGGAAATTTTCAGGAGTACAAAAAACGTTCAGAACGAAATCGGCATTTTACAGTCCTATTCCCTTGCACATAAAGCAATTCAGGAATTAAAGGAATTCGAGATAACCTACGTTGGAGTTGGTAGAAGAGGAATTGCAGAAACGAAATTATATACACTTTCTCCTTTTAAAGTAAATATCGATACTTCTCATTACCAGCTAAGAGGATATCCGATTTATGTTAGATTTCTATCCGCATCAGAATATGAACTGGAACTTGATGAAAAATACAATATAAATGATACCTTGAAATTTGGTGAAGAATTTGAGAATGATATTCTGAAATTCAATATAACCCTGAGAGATGCCGAAAATTTCAATCCTGACCAAAGGGCTTCGAATAAATTCTATTTTATTATCAATAACCTGAATGCATTAACCAACCGGTACAGGGGCAAACTGAGCGTCACCGTCAACGATAAGAAAGGATCCATTCTTACACTTTCCACCCAGGGCTATGTTGCTCAGCAGGAAGTAGATTACCTGAACAAACTTAGCGAAGTTTATATCCGGTCCGGTCTGGAGGAAAAAAACAAAATCGCCGAAAATACCCTGGTATTCATAGATGACCAAATGAAAGAAATCATCGGTTCGTTAACAACCGCCGAGATCAATCTTCAAAATTTTCGCCTGAACCACCAGATCATCGATATCAGTAGAGAAGGATCTGCCATATTTGAAAAACTTGAAAAATTTCAATCCGAAAAAACATTAATTACTATCCGGCTTAAATATTACGACTATTTGCTGAAGTATATTGAAGAAAAAAATGATTTCCTGGATGTAATTTCTCCTTCGATTATGGAGATTAATGATCCTTTGCTTGTTTCGTTAATATCCAAACTCGCGGAACTGTATGCTGAAAAGGGAGAACTTTTATACAGCGCCAGGGAAAACAATCCGCTTCTGGATCTTTCAAATGTCAAAATACAAAACGCGAGAGCGTCGCTATTGGAAAATGTAAATAATATCATCAATACAACCAATATCTCGCTCGAGGATGTGAATCAAAGAATTGCCGAGGTTAAGGCTGAAGTTCAAAAATTACCGGTAACTGAAAGGGAGTTAATAGGGATTCAACGAATGTTCAATTTAAATGACGACCTTTATACGTACCTTTTGCAAAAAAGAGCAGAAGCCGGTATTGCCAGGGCTTCAAATATTTCCGATAATAAGATCCTCGATATTGCAAGGGTGGAAAATACCGGTAAAGTTACCCCTAAGAATTCGTCAAACTATATGATTGCTTTTATTTTAGGAGTTGTCATTCCAATCCTTATCATCCTTTTAATCGATTTCCTCAATAACCGGATCATTGATAAAAAGGATATCGAAGGTCGTACTAATGTTGCCATTATCGGATCGATCGGTCATAATAGTACGGATTCCGATATTCCTGTTACAGAAAATCCAAAATCAGCTATTGCCGAATCATTCCGGTCCCTCAGAACAAATATTCAATATTTGCTTACCGAACCCGGTAAAAAGATCATTTCCGTTTCCTCTACCATCAGTGGTGAAGGAAAAACCTTTATTGCATCAAACCTGGCCTCCATCATTGCCATGTCGGATAAAAAAACCTTATTAATGGGATTGGACATGAGAAAACCTAAGATCTACAAGGATTTTGGCATCAATAACGAAACAGGAATGAGCACGTATTTAATTAATAAAATCTCTTACGAAGAATTAATTCATTCCACGGAATCTGAGAATTTATGGGTTACAACTTCCGGCCCTTCCCCTCCCAATCCGTCAGAATTAATTGAGACAAAAAGATTACAACAATTTTTCGAAAAAGCCAAAAAGGATTTTGATTACATAGTAATCGACACTCCACCAGTAGCCATAGTTACCGATGCCATTTTGCTTGCCAAATACTCCGACACCAACATATTTATTGTCAGGCATAACTTTTCAAATAAAAATGTTGTTCTGTTTATTGACGAATTATACAACAAAAAAGGACTGAAGAATATAACACTGCTCGTTAATGATATTAAAATACCAGGCTATTATGGCTATGGGCATGCGTATGGCTATGGGTACGGATATGGTTACGGCTACAACTATGGATATAGAGAGGGATACTATGGAGAAGAAGAAGCTCCGGTGGGAATCCTCAGACAAATCCGCAGAAAAATATTTAATCGTTAACATGAACTCCAAAATAAAAAAGCCTACTTTATTTCAGGCTTTTATCCCCATTTTCTTTCTGATTATATTCCTGGCCCTCAACGTAAAGTTTTTTGGCGATGATACCTTATCAGGTGCCAACCAAATGGCTTTAATTCTGGCAGCAGCAATTGCCGGATTAATTGCTTACCGGCTTGGATTAAAATGGAAATCCATCAGTGACGGTATCGTTAAAAGTATAGGATCAGCCATGCCTTCCATTCTGATCTTATTTCTAATCGGTTCCTTAGCCGGAACCTGGATGATAAGCGGGGTGGTTCCTGTTATGATATATTACGGACTGAAGATCCTGAATCCTGGCATATTTTTATTTGCTTCCGTCATCATTTGTGCTATTGTTTCACTGGCAACAGGTAGTTCATGGTCAACCGTGGCTACCATTGGAATTGCTCTTATCGGCATAGGAAATGCTATGGGTATCAATGAAGGGATTGTTGCCGGAGCGATAATTTCCGGCGCTTATTTCGGAGATAAAATGTCCCCGATGTCTGATACGACAAACCTTGCACCGGCAATGGCAGGAACCGATCTTTTTACTCACATCAGATATATGGTATACACTACCGGCCCTTCCATTCTTATTACCCTGATTATTTTTCTGGTTTTAGGGTTTACCTATGATTTCGAAGCAAACCAAACTGATATTGAAGGTGTTCTTACCGCTATCGACGGCACCTTTAATATTACACCCTTATTATTCATCGTACCGGCATTCTTAATTTATATTATTGTCAAAAAAGTTCCGCCATTGCCGTCGTTATTGGCAGGTACCTTATTGGCCGCTTTATTTGCAATTATCCTTCAGCCTGATGTAGTTAATCAAATATCGGGTGTTCATGATAATTATCTCAAATCCTCTTACATCGGTGTAATGAGAACCATGTTTGGCCATGTTGACATCGTAACTCAAAATGCAGCAGTAAGTGAGTTATTATCAACCAATGGTATGGCAGGCATGCTTAATACCATATGGTTAATTGTTACCGCGATGGTTTTTGGTGGCGTGATGGAATCAGCCGGGCTTTTGGTAAGGATAACCCAAAGTGTAATAAAATTTGTTAAATCTACAGGTGCCCTGGTTGCCTCAACGGTTGGCACTTGTCTGTTTTTTAACATTACTGCTTCAGACCAATACATTGCCATCGTTGTACCCGGCAGAATGTATGCGGAAACATATAAAGACCACGGTTTAAAACCTGAGGTTTTGAGCAGGGCGCTCGAAGATTCCGGAACTGTTACATCAGTATTAATCCCATGGAATACCTGCGGAGCAACCCAATCCGGTGTGCTTGGGGTTCCAACACTCACATATCTCCCATTTGCGTTCTTCAATATTATCAGTCCGCTTATGAGCATTTTTATGGCAGTGTTTAATATTAAGATCAGAAGAATCAAGGAAAAATCAAGTAGCCAGTAAGGAGTAAGGAGGAGGTTAGAAGTTAGTGAGTTAGTAGGTTAGTAAGTTATTGGGTTAGTGAACCTGCCAGGGTCTGTGGGCAGGCTTGCAGGGAAGGGTGACCTGCCTGCCCGACGTAGCATGCGAAGGCGGGGCAGAGTTTGTGAAAAGTAAGTAGGAAGAAAGTTAGTTGGTTAGTGAGTTAGTAAACCTGCCAGGGTCTGTGGGCAGGATTGCAGGGAAGGGTGACCTGCCTGCCCGCCATAGCATGCGAAGGCGGGGCAGAGTCTGTGAAGGGATGAAAGATGTTGGGAAAAAACCTGCCAGGGTCTTCTTTGACCTGGCAGCGTTTGGTTGGAGATGGAGAGGCAGATAAAGAAATTCAACCACCTCCCCCTCCCTTCGGTCGGGTACTCCCTGCCTGCGCTACCGTTTTGGCAGGCAGGCTCCTTTCCAAGGAGGAGAATTTTGCGTTAGTTAACTAAACAATAATCCGTAACTTGAATTATTTCCTTAATTTTGCACGGTAATTATTCTGGTAATGGAAATCTAACATGTTTATCAAATTAATTCTTCTATCAACCGGTATTATTGTTCTTTCCCTTTTAGGACTCTCCCTTAATATGCTTCTGAAAAAAGATGGGAAGTTCCCTGTTACCTCTATCGGGAAAAACAAGGAAATGAGGAAACGAGGCATCACATGTGTAAAACACGACGAACTTAAATGCCACCACCACCTAATAACCAATCAAGATAAAAAATAAAAGTCTAAGAGCGGAGAGCGAGGCGCAAAGTAGGACGAAGCTCCGGTTCGTCATTTTATTTCAGATAGAGCAAGGGAGACAGTGGCCCTGTTAAATACGCTTCGCTGTATTTCATAATTAAATATGTTGGGGAAAAACCTGCCAGGGTCTTCTTTGACCTGGCAGCGTTTGGTTGGAGATGGAGAGGCAGATAAAGAAATTCAACCACCTCCCCCTCCCTTCGGTCGGGTACTCCCTGCCTGCGCTACCGTTTTGGCAGGCAGGCTCCTTTCCAAGGAGGAGAATTTTGCGTTAGTTAACTAAACAATAATCCGTAACTTGAATTATTTCCTTAATTTTGCACGGTAATTATTCTGGTAATGGAAATCTAACATGTTTATCAAATTAATTCTTCTATCAACCGGTATTATTGTTCTTTCCCTTTTAGGACTCTCCCTTAATATGCTTCTGAAAAAAGATGGGAAGTTCCCTGTTACCTCTATCGGGAAAAACAAGGAAATGAGGAAACGAGGCATCACATGTGTAAAACACGACGAACTTAAATGCCACCACCACCTAATAACCAATCAAGATAAAAAATAAAAGTCTAAGAGCGGAGAGCATGGCGCAAAGTAGGACGAAGCTCCGGTTCGTCATTTTATTTCAGATAGAGCAAGGGAGACAATGGCCCTGTTAAATACGCTTCGCTGTATTTCATAATTAAACAGGGCAAGCAGTAGCAGAGACGAAGAGAAACCTGCCAGGGTCTGTGGGTAGGCTTGCAGGGATGGGTGGCCTGCCTGCCCGACGTAGCATGCGAAGGCGGGGCAGAGTTTGTGAAGGGATGAAAGATGTTGGGGAAAAACCTGCCAGGGTCTTCTTTGACCTGGCAGCGTTTGGTTGGAGATGGAGAGGCAGATAAAGAAATTCAACCACCTCCCCCTCCCTTCGGTCG
>JABUBN010000585.1_pt1 | contig 10695 bp, 10 predicted proteins | sample 7240341 | NCBI WGS metagenome assembly JABUBN01 (sample SAMN07256345, study PRJNA390944) | subsurface metagenome | isolation source: Methane hydrate marine sediment | place: Pacific Ocean: Eastern North Pacific, ODP site | reverse complement strand
CAGCTGGAGGATTTCCGAGAATAAGCGAAGTCACAGAGAGGGAAAAGCGAAGGGTTGAATATGGTATTGAGGAATGGAAAGCGCGTGAAGAGGATTTCAAAAAAATTCCTTCTAAAATCAAAATACCCGATGGGGACTTCCCTGTCCAGTATGATACCTATAAGAGTTTTTTCAGCACCCATCGGGTATTTTGATTTTAGGGGAATTATTTTGAAATCCTCTTTAAGCGCTTTGCATTTCTCAATATCATATTCAACCCTTCGCTTTTCCCTCTCTGTGACTTCGCTTATTCTCGGAAATCCTCCAGAAGCAGCTGGAGGATTTCCGAGAATAAGCGAAGTCACAGAGAGGGAAAAGCGAAGGGTTGAATATGGTATTGAGGAATGGAAAGCGCGTGAAGAGGATGCTTTGACACTTCCGGCTATTCCTACATCTGAGCCTAACGACACGTTGAAGTAGCTCTCGGTAGCCGCGTAGAATTTTTCAGCGGATTAAATATCCAGGTTTCGGACGCTCTTGGCGTGGGCTTGGATAAAGGCTTTGCGGGGTGGGACTTCACCCCCCATTAGCATATGAAATATTTGGTCAGTCTTGGCGGCATCATTTATGCTTACCGTTAGCAGGGTGCGGGTAGCTGGATTCATAGTAGTTTCCCACAGCTGCTCGGCACTCATCTCTCCCAGACCCTTATAACGCTGAATCTCTACCTTTTTAGCCCCTTTTAGCTTACGCAGCTCCTCTTCCCTTTCCTGTTCAGAGTAAACCCAGCGTTGGAGCTTATTTGTCTTAATCCGGTAAAGGGGTGGTTGGGCAATGAACAGGTGGCCGTGGTTAATTAGCTCCACCATATGCCGGAAGAAGAAAGTAAGCAGCAGAGTGCGAATGTGAGAGCCATCAACATCAGCATCAGTCATCAGGATAATCCGGTGATAACGTAACCGTGACAGGTCAAGCTCATCGTCTATGCCGACTCCCAGAGCAGTGATGATGGTGCGGATTTCGGCGTGAGCTAGCATCTTATCTGATGGTGCCTTTTCCACATTGAGGATTTTGCCTCGGAGTGGCAGTATAGCCTGGAAGCGACGATTGCGTCCCTGCTTGGCTGAGCCACCGGCTGAATCCCCCTCCACCAGATATAGTTCACAGTGGGAAGGCTCTTTCTCTGAGCAGTCAGCCAGCTTCCCGGGCAAAGTGCCTGTATCCAGGCTACCCTTTCTGATAATTAAATCACGAGCCTTTCTGGCGGCTTCCCTGGCTTTGGCGGCGGTGAGGCACTTTTCTATAATCCTTTTGGCGTCATCGGGGTGTTCCTCAAGGTAGAGGGATAGACCTTCGCCCACTGCGCTCTCCACGACGCCTTTGACTTCAGGGTTACCCAGCTTGGCTTTAGTTTGTCCCTCAAACTGTGGTTCGGCGAGCTTGATGCTAATAATGGCAGTGAGCCCTTCTCTGACATCATCACCTACCAGGTTGGGCTCGTCCTCTTTGAGAAGCTTGTTTTTGTGGGCATAGTCGTTAAGAGCACGAGTTAGTGCTGAGCGGAAGCCAGTAAGGTGAGTGCCTCCATCCACGGTATTAACGCAGTTAGCAAAGCTGAAGGTAGACTCGGCGAAACCATCATTATACTGAAGTGCAGCTTCAACTATGGTGCTATCTATCGTTTTAGAGATATAGATAGGTTGGCGATGGCGGACTAGTCGATTTCGGTTAAGGTGGCGGACGAAGCTAGTAATCCCACCGTCAAAGTAGAAGGTCTTTTCGCATTCTTTCCCTTCATCTTTAAAGCATATTTCAAGCCCCTTATTCAGGTAGGCCATCTCTCGTAGGCGCTCGCTGAGGACATCAAAATCGTATTTGGCTTTACCGAATATCTCCTCATCAGCGGTGAAAGTGATGGTAGTGCCGGTATCACTGGCTTCACCAACTACCTTAACCTCCTCTTCGGGTATGCCCTCCCTGTATTCCTGCTGGTAGAGCTTGCCATCACGCCTGACATTAACCCTGAGCCATGAGGAAAGGGCATTTACTACTGAAGAACCTACCCCGTGTAACCCGCCCGATACCTGGTAGGTATGACCACCAAATTTTGCCCCGGCGTGCAGTGTGGTCATTACTGTCTCCAGGGCTGATGTATTAGTAGCCGGGTGAACCTCTACCGGAATGCCCCGCCCATTATCTTCAACGTAAACGGCACCATCTTCTTGAATAGTGACCACGATTTTGGTGCAGCAGCCAGCCATAGCTTCATCAATGCTATTGTAGACGATTTCGTAGACCAGATGGTGCAGTCCCCGCTGGTCAGTGCTGCCAATATACATACCCGGTCGTCGGCGTATTGCTTCCCGCCCGCCCAGGACCTGAATATCCTCAGCGGTATACTCATTGTTTAATGGCTCAGTTAAAGAAGAGGCATCCTGTGTCATAACTAGTCTTTACTCCCATTGGTGGCGGTGAGAACAGAAAGAAGAAAAAAGGTTGGGCTGTTGAACGGAGATGGTGAAATAGAAGAGACTGACCAATTAGAGGCGCTTTCTCGTGCTAGTAAGATATCCATTTATATTATTATAGCACAATCTAGCTATAAAGTGAAGCTTTTGAGGCTGGTTATTGCTTATTGCATAATATTACTATTTTGTGAGAACATCAGGGGTACATTTCCATCCTATATTATTAAAATCCGCAATAATGAACGTTAAATTACATCTTCAGAAGACTTAAGCAGAAATGAAACCGAACCTTGTTGAAGAATATAATACGGCATGGCCTTCATGGTTTGAGCAAATCAGGGATCGAATCGAAGACCAACTTCAGGGATTACCTCATACCATTGAGCATGTGGGCAGTACTGCTATACCTGGGATGACAGCTAAACCAGTAATCGACATTGACATTGTGATCGATCCCGGCACTTTCCCTGAGATTAGAGACTGCCTTAGGAAGCTTGGTTATCGCCACCAAGGTGACCTTGGGATTATTGGACGAGAAGCTTTTGACCTAATTGAAGACGGTGAAACGCCCTGGCTACCGCCCCATCACCTATACGTATGTGAGAGAGGAAATCATGAATTACAAAAGCATCTTGCTTTTCGTGACTTCATGAGACAACATCCTGAGTGGTGTCAAAAATTAAGCGAACTTAAGCGATTGCTGTGTGAAGAGTACGATAACGACCGACAGGCTTATATTGATGGAAAGGCTGCCCTAGTTGCAGATATAACCGAGTTGGCCTTAATGAATGCTGACTTGGGGTAAATATTTTTCCGTAATTCTGAACCAAGCACAGAGATTAACCTTATAAGGAGTTTCGCATATCCCTGACTGGTTACTGCCGTAACTCTTCTAATTCGGCGAGGGGAATAGTTCTCTGCTCGGCGGTGGTCATATCCCGTAGTATTACGGTGCCAGTCTTTACCTCCTGCTCGCCAATAATCACTGTGTAATGGGCACCAAGGGTATTTGCCTGCCTCAATTGGGCTTTCAGGCTCTTAGAGCCGATAGCCTCTATTACGCCAATACCATTCTTTCTGAGCGTAGCCGCTAGCTTTATTGCCTCATCCCTGGCTTCATCGCCCACATAGGCGATAAAAACTTGTGGTCTGGGTAGGGCTGGGATGGGAACATTCTGTTTCTTCAGGTTAAGTATTATCCGCTCTATACCAGCGGCAAAGCCAATCGCTGGGGTAGGCTTACCGCCTAGCTCCTCAATTAGGTCATCATACCGTCCCCCGCCGCCAAGGGCGGTCTGGGCTCCTTCTACCTCGGGCTGAATCTCAAATACTGTCCTGGTGTAGTAGTCTAGCCCCCGGACCAGGCGGTGGTTTACGGCAAAGGGAAGGTCAAGCAATCCCAGGTATCTCTTTACTTGGTTGAAGTGCTCATTACACTCTGGACAAAGGTAGTCAATACTTCTTGGGGCAGGGTTAGCTATTTGCTGGCATTGGGGCTTTTTACAATCAAGCAGGCGGAGCGGGTTTCTCTTTAGCCTGGTTTTGCAGTTTGAGCATAGGTCGTGAGTATGGCTAGCATAGTAATCATTCAGGATAGCTAGATATCCTGGTCGGCATTTTTTACAACCGATGCTATTGAGCTGGAGCGATAGGTGGCGAAGGTTTAGTGACTGGAAGAATTGCCATGCCATATCAATGACTTCAGCATCAAGGGCGGGGTCGTCATCGCCAATGGCCTCGTAGCCAAACTGATAGTGTTGTCGGTATCTTCCTGCCTGGGGTCTTTCGTATCTGAAAATAGAAGCAATATAGTATAGCTTCACCGGCTGTGGTAGATTATGCAGCCCGTGTTCCAGATAGGCTCGGCACACTGGCGCCGTGCCCTCCGGTCTAAGGGTTACTTTGTTTCCGCCTCTATCTTCAAAGGTATACATTTGCTTTTCTACAATGTCTGTTCCTTCTCCCACGCTGCGACTGAAAAGTCGAGTGTCCTCGAAGGCTGGTGCATCAATGCGCTCATAGCCATAGAGCTGACAGGCATTGACTACTTCTTGCTCTATGTAGCGCCAGTATGCTTGCTCCTTGGGTAGAATATCTGAGGTTCCGCGTGGTGCCCGATACAACTTAACTTCCCTCTACCTTCATTTTAAGCTAGAATACAGTATTGGCGCTGGACTTGTAAAGGTGGAGTTGATTTGGCACGAGTAGCCCTATTGAGCTATACTTAACATATGACCTTGGTAATTGGTGGGGTAATGAGTTTTAACCAGCTTAAAGAAAAGGCTCAGCAGTATCTTCCGCCAGAGAAGATGGCTGTGGTTGAAGATGCCTATAATTTTGCCATGAAGGCACACCAGGGGCAGGTGCGTGAGTCAGGTGAGCCCTACCTGGAGCACCCCCTACAAGTTGCTTTAACCCTGACTGAGCTTCAGCTTGATGCCAGCTCTTTGGTGGCTGCCTTGTTGCACGATGTTCCTGAGAACTGTGGGATGCCTATCTCGGAGATTGAAGCCAAGTTTGGCTCAGAGGTAGCCAAGTTAGTTGATGGTACTACTAAGTTGGGTAAGCTCTCCTTGCCGGCGCCAATGGAGGTAGCCTCTCGAGACTCACAGGCGGAGAACCTGAGGAAGATGCTGATGGCAATGGCCGAGGACCTTCGCGTGGTGTTTATCAAGCTGGCTGACCGACTGCACAATATGCGCACCCTGGATGCTCTGCCACTGGAAAAACAGCACAGGATTGCTCTGGAGACATTGGAGATATATGCTCCCTTAGCTCATCGCCTGGGGATATGGGAGTTACAGTGGCAGTTAGACGATTTATCCTTTCGTTATCTGGAACCAGAGAAGTATCGTCAGATTGCCAAGCTGATTACTGCTCACCGTACTCAGCGAGAGCGTCTCATAGCTCAGATGATTCAGATTTTGAGAGAAGAGTTTGACAGGGTTGGTCTAAAAGCTGAGATGTCAGGCAGACCTAAGCATATCTACAGCGTACACCAGAAAATGGAGAAATACGCTGCCCTGGGTAAAGACTTTGATGATATACATGACATTCTTGCCCTTCGGATAGTGGTTGATACTGTGCCTGATTGTTACAGTGCTGTAGGCATTGTCCACAATTTGTGGCACCCTTTGCCCGACCAGTTTGACGACTTTATTGCTAACCCTAAGCCAAACGGGTATCAATCGTTACATACGGTGGTAATGTGTCAAGGTGTAACCCCTTTAGAAATACAGATTCGCACCCATGATATGCATCATATTGTTGAATATGGGATAGCTGCCCACTGGCGCTACAAAGAAGGGGAAAAGAAGGATGTGCACTTTGAGGAGAGAATAGCCTGGCTTCGTCAGTTAATTGAGTGGCACCGGGAGTTCAGTGGGGCGGAAGAGTTCTTGGAATCGGTTAAAACAGATATATTCATGGACCAGGTTTTTGTTTACACCCCTAAGGGAGAGATAAAGGATTTGCCCAAAGGTTCCGCTCCACTTGATTTTGCCTATCGGGTTCATACTGAGTTGGGACACCGCTGTATAGGCGCTAAGGTGAATGGTAGGCTGGTACCATTCAATTATCAGCTTAAAAACGGTGATGTAGTCGAAATTATGTCAGCTAAGGGGGCTAGGGGACCGAGCCGTGATTGGCTGAATCCGCACTTGGGTTATATTAAGACTTCTCACGCTAGAGAAAAGATACGGCAGTGGTTTAAGAAGCAGGAACGGGCAGAAAATATTGAGCGTGGTCGGGAGATTTTGGAGAAGGAAATGAGACATCTTGGTATAAAACTCAGTGAGCGGGAGGGACTGGCCAAGCTGTTCAAATATGATAGTCTGGATGACTTTTTGGTGGCTATTGGTTGCGGGGGCATTACTACTCATCAGATTGCCTTGAAGCTATCCGCCCAGCAGGAGCAACCTAGAGAAGTGGCTAAAGTTATACTACCCAAGCGACCGGTATCAGCTATTAAGGTATTGGGTGTCGGGGATATGCTTACCCAATTAGCTCAGTGTTGTCATCCTGTGCCTGGTGATAAGATTATTGGCTATGTTACTCGCAGCCGAGGGGTGACAATCCACCGTCAGGATTGTCATAGTGTGATTAGTGAGGATGAGAAGGAGAGACTAATTCCGGTGGAGTGGGCGCAGACTGATTCGCTATATCCAGTCAGTGTTAAGGTTGAAGCCTGGGACAGGGTAGGGCTAGCGCGTGATATTACTGCTATTGTGGCTGGGGAAAAGGTTAATATCTCGGCAATGAACGTGGCTAATCATGATGACCATACTACATCAATATCCCTTACTTTAGAGACAGGAAGCCTAGCTCAGTTATCACGGCTCTTGGGAAAGATTGAGGGGGTGCGGGGGGTGACAAGTGTTACCCGGGTGGGGGACGGGGCGACTGTAAAAGCTAGCCCCTCAACCTGATTTAGTCAAAAGAGATAGGATTATAAAAATAGCTTAGGAGGTAGACATTGCCAAACACCAGGTCAGCTCGAAAACAGGTGCGGGTAACCCAAAGAAGACGACTAAGAAATAAGTCTATTCAGAGCCTGTGTAAGACCAATATAACCAAGGCAGAAAGGCTTATCTTCTCAGGTGAGCTTGAATCGGCTCAGGAAGCGGTGGTAGCCGCTATCGGTTCTCTGGATAGGGCGGCTGAGAAAGGGGTTATCCACCCCAATAACGCTGCCCGGCGCAAATCACGATTGATGAAGAAGCTGAATGAAGCCCGGACCGTGTCTTCAGCCGAAAGCCCCACTCCAGCGAGCTGAATAATTTGCTCCCTGGGGAAAGTTTGAAGGTTAATTAATAATTAGTCCCACCACGGGGTATTGACAAAAAGGGGTATTTAGTATAAAGTTTTAGTAGAACAGATGTTCGCTCTAGGGTGATAGATGAAGGGATTATTATCTAAGCAGCAGCATATTATTGATTTTATTCGCCAATTTTTGGTAGATAGGGGTTATCCACCCACCATTAGGGATATAGTAGGTGGATGTGGGATTAGCTCGACATCTGTTGTGGACTATAACCTGAATATATTGGAGAAGGAGGGGTATATTCGCCGCCACCGTGAGGTATCGCGTGGTATTGAGTTACTGGCTCAGTCTCCTGTTCTGGGGCGTCGGCGTCAAGTGCCTATTATTGGTCAGATAGCGGCTGGTGAGCCGATACCAGTGCCTACTCCTGATACGTGGGATATTGCTGCCTCATCAGAGACTCTGGAGGTAGCCGAAGACTTGACCCGGGGCAGGGACGGCGTTTACGCTTTGAAGGTGAAGGGCTCATCAATGGTGGATGCCTTGATTAACGATGGTGATATGGTATTGATGCAGTATGTGAACGCAGTGGAGAATGGGGAGATGGCAGCAATATGGCTTAGAGCTGAAAAAGAGGCGACACTGAAAAAAGTTTATAGTGAGCCGGGTCGCATCCGACTCCAGCCGGCAAATAGTCAGATGCAGCCCGTATATGTTGAGCCGGACAATGTTGAGATTCAAGGTAGGGTCATTGCTGTCATCAGGCAGTTGGCGTAACCGCTTGATTTGATTTTTACTGTTAGCCAAGCTACCAGGTCATTTGCTTGCTGGGGTCGTTGCCGGTAAGTCCAGCTGAAAATAGCTGCCTTTTATCTATCTCTATCTCTCCGCCAGTGGTCAAAGATAAAATCGCCTTTACCCTCAGCCTTAGCCCAAGCCGCCCTGGCTGTCGGCAGAAATTTAATTCCTATCACCAGGCCCAGAATAACGGCCATAATAGTACCTATGCCTGAGTTCATACCCAGCCAGGTGATAAAAGGCAAAGCAACCAGGGCAATACATATAGACAGGGCAATATTACGGGTGATTACGTAGGGTATTAGAATTATCCCGAAGAAAATTGGTAATCCCGGCCAGTATCCGTAGACAGGTAGTAAAACAGATAAGGCACCGATAGTAACCCCCATACCCTTTCCCCCGCTAAATTTCAGCCAGACCATCCAATTATGACCTATCACTGCCGCCAGCCCAGTCAGCAGCACAAACACCGGGGACAAATCTAATAACCAGTAAGCTATAGCTACTGCCGCTGCCCCTTTACCTAGGTCAACGATACCTACCGCCAGGGCCGGCCAAGCCCCTACCTCACGGTGGACATTTAAGCCACCAACATTACCTCCCCCCATCCGGCGAATATCTTTGCCTGCGGCTAGGCGAGTAGCAATGTAGGCTGATGGGATAGAACCAAGTAGATAACCAATAATTATGGCGAAAATCTCTTTGACTATCATTTAAGCCTCCGCTATTAAGCCGATTTTTTATAGGCTGGTGTGCACCAATCAAGGTATTTGGGATTTTTGCCTTGTATTATATCAGAGTAGATTTTTTGCAGCTTCTTTGTTATCTCACCGATTTCACTGTTGCCTATCTTACGGTGGTCTACTTCGGCTATCGGGGTTATATGAGCGGCAGTGCCGGTTAAAAAGCACTCTTCAGCCATATAGAGTTCGCTACGGTCAACCTGTCTCTCTATTGTTTCTATACCCAGTTCGTTTTGGGCCAGTTCCATTACGGTATTGCGGGTAATCCCCGTCAGGATATTATTGTAACTAGCTGGCGTAACTAGCTTACCATCTATAACTAGGAAGATATTCTCGCCACTTCCTTCGGAGACATGGCCATCCGGGGTAAGCATAATTGCCTCGTCAAAGCCGTGCTCAATGGCTTCTGTTTTAGCTAGGGCGTTATTGATATAAAGACCGGTAATCTTAGCCTGAGGTGGAATTACATTATCATCAGGACGTCGCCATGAAGAGATGCCACATCTGGCTTTATCTACATCCAGGTATGGTCCCCAGGGGATGATAAAGACCAAGAAATCACTATCCAGGTCATAGAGGCGGACACCTAGAGACTCGGAGCTCTTATAAGCCAGGGGACGGACATATATATCTTCTTGAAAACCGCACCTTTCTACCAGTTCAATTGTTATCTGGCATAGCTCATCAATGGTATATGGCAGGTCAATCTTCAACAGTCGGCAGCCGTTGTGTAGACGCTTATAGTGTTCTTTAAGGCGGAAGAGGTAAATCTGCTGCTGTTCGCTGTTCCAGTTGCCCCTGATGCCCTCAAAAATGGCAGTGCCATAGTGAATGCAGTGGGTCATAACCCCTATCTTGGCTTCGGATAGAGGGACGAACTGCTTATGGAAATAGGCGTATGACGTCATTTTAAATCCCCTTTCTTAGATAGGGTTTATTATAGTCATTACTCGGCTGGAAAACAAGTGGGCTTACGTGGCTGGACTCAAATTGGGCTTGGTGGTATTATCAGATGCCAAACTGAACAGGAGGTATGAGCGATGCTGGAAGTATTTTCAACTGAAACGCTTGAGGCTATTCTTGACGCATTACCAGTGGAGGTGTCGTTTGTAGATGAGACTGATACCGTCAGGTATTACAGCAAAGGTGACAAGAGGATATTCAAGCGAACTCCGGCAGTGATAGGCAGGAAGGTGCAGGACTGCCATCCGCCAAAAAGCCTGCACAAGGTAGAGCAGGTTATCGGTGACCTGAAGTCAGGCAAGCGAGATGTAGCCGAATTCTGGATTGACCTTCAGGGGCGCAAGATATACATCAGGTACTTCGCGGTCAGGGACAAAGCTGGCAAATACCTGGGCACGCTTGAGGTTACCCAGGACATAACCGACCTCCAGAAGATAACCGGCGAAAAGAGGCTGCTGGATGAGGGGTATTGAGTTTACTTCTTATCTCGAAAGGCTTGGCGTCTGCAGGGTGTAGCCCTTTTCGGTTTCGGGGAAGATGTCTTTTAGCAGTAAGGTTCGGCCGGTTTGGATGGCGGTAAAGCCATATTTGTTGCGGATGCGGTCAATGGCTCTATTTAGTTGCTCCAGCCTTTGAGCCGATGAGTCCAGCATATCTAGCTGCCTGCCCGGCTCAGTCAGATTTGATACCCCAATGCCAATGAGGCGTACCGATTGCTTTTCCTGAGCCAGCGCTTTCTTTAGTAGCTTCTCACCGGTGTCAAATATGGTCTGGTCGGTATCACTGGTTTGCCTCAGGGTATGACTGCGGGTAATGGTGGTGAAATCGGCGTATCTCAGCTTTAGGGTTATGCACCTGGCTTGCTTACTTCGCCGGCGCAGGTCAGCACCAACCCTTTCGCTAAGATAGCGCAGTGTTGCCTTTAGCAATGAGCGGTCTCTAGTATCTTTACCAAAAGTAGTTTCTCGACTGATGGAGAGAT
>JABUBN010000584.1_pt1 | contig 10697 bp, 11 predicted proteins | sample 7240341 | NCBI WGS metagenome assembly JABUBN01 (sample SAMN07256345, study PRJNA390944) | subsurface metagenome | isolation source: Methane hydrate marine sediment | place: Pacific Ocean: Eastern North Pacific, ODP site | reverse complement strand
CGCTATCATCAACAACCTTCTGCCTATGTTTATCATCTCTTCCTCCTTGTATTAAAATTGATTTTTGTTATAAGCAAAGTTACCGCTTTCTGTTTCCTCCTCGAGAGAAACAGAAAGCCTGATCAATCCTTGCCACTTCATCGGTATTTTCAAACCTCCCTATATAATTATAAGTATAATAATAGTTCCGTCAATAGCTTGACAAAACTGGTAGTGTTGGGCAAAACGAAGAACTTTCAGTTTTTGCAAAGATGTACAGAAATTCAAGCCTAACCTTACTGTGTATGTTTTGGTATTTCGCAGATTAATTTTCTACCAATCTTCTCCTGAGCAAAATACTGAGCATCCTCAATTGATATTTCAAAAATATTCTTCATAAATCTATACCTTTTTTTTGATCATCTATAAGCATTTTAATAATATTTTCTACCATCCTCTCATTTTCTCATTTTGTCAATTGACTAAATGAGAAAATGAACATCTCGCCGAAGGTATCGCGCTAGTATCAAGTGAGGCGAGATGAAGGGAGTGAGAGGGCCCCAGGATTACTCTATTTTATCTACTGAATCACTATTAGTTTCTTCGTATTTGTGAAGCCCTCAGCTTTAAGTTCACAAAAATATACACCAGCAGGCAATTTTTTAGCATCATCACTCCTTCTATTCCACTTTGCGACATAGCAACCTTTCTCTTTGGATTCGTCAACAAGCGTCCGTACTAACCCACCGGCTATGTTGTAGACCTTTAAAGTAGTGCACCCGGATATTGATATCTGAAATTTAATTTCCGTCATCTGATTGAACGGATTCGGATAACTCTGAAGAAACTCGTAATTTTGCATTTTAACTTTTGTGTTTCGCATTTCTTCTACGCCAGGCCACGGACCATGAAAGCATGCACTATGCCTAAGGTCGTGTCTAAACATTGGCCAGCCTGGACCAGTTCCATCTCCAGCAGCCAATGCATATGCGCGGCCATGATTGTTCTGAGGTTGAGATGAAGTTGCATAACCACCAATAATGAAAATATCCAATTTCCCATCACCATTAAAATCAGCAATTACCGGTGCATGATTCATCTCGTAGGTTTGTCCATAATGAGATTCTAAGTCGTACGTCCAAATCACTTGACCATCACTACCCCTTAATACTCTAAGAACACCGTCATCTGAACCAAATGCAACATCAAGTACACCATCGCCATCTATATCTGCAATAGCAGCACCGCGAAACATATTACCGCCTGTAGAATAACTCCAGAGTAAACTATCTCCCGTATGAGATAATACCCCCAACTTATTATATGAGACAAAAACTATCTCTAGATGGTTATCATTATTAAGATCGGCAATCGCGGTAGGAGCACCTACATAATAAGATTCTGCATAATCCCACAAAAGAGTGCTATCTTCATTAAAAACGTAGATATGATTATCATAGCAACCAATGGCAATTTCTGGCTTACCATCCTCATCAATATCTGCGAATGAGCCTCCATGGTACATGTGATCTTGTGGCACATCAGAATACCAAAGAGTAGAACCGTCTTCCCCCATTAAAGCATAAACTCTGAAATCGCCAGCCCACTGGGCAACAACGACATCTAACTTCCCATCATCATTCAGATCAAGGATATTAGGTCCAGACTGAATGTAGCTATTGGAACCTAGATTAATGTGCCACGCTACGCTTCCATCTTCACCATTGAAGGCAAATACATTTCCATACCAAGCACCGAGTACTACTTCAGGCTTACCATCATTATCCACATCAGCAACTGCAGGCGGCGAGTCAATGCAGTTCGGATATCCTGTTGAGACATCCCACTCAACATCTCCTGTTGCGCCATTAAAACAGTAAACGTGATAAGGTGATGATGCTGGTACCACGACCTCTAATTCGCCATCTTGGTCAACATCTGCTATAGCTGGAGAAGCATCATTACACCCGCCGGTATAGTAACTCCAGTGAAGACTGCCATCTTCAGCGTTCAGGGCATAGATATGCTCATCATTAAAATAAGTGCCGAAGACAATTTCGGGTTTTAAATCACCATCAATATCACCCACCGCTGCAGAACCTAAAGAAGGTGCATTTAAATCTACCCACCAGAGAATTTCTGGATATTGTGCTTCACATAAATATGGACAGAGTCCTATGTAAAAAATAATAAATCTTATCGGATTTTTCCAAAAATTTTCCATTCTTATCCCCTTCTCTTCTTAGATATTTTATTATGTCCTCCTGATAATTTCTAAAACCATCATCCATTATAATAGTTTATATATGTAATTTACCATGTCAACGTCATATTTACCCAAATCATTGAATTTGGTAAAAATTGCACACCTTCGTTTTCTCCCATTCGCCTGACATCCTATCCTCACCTAATCGTTTTTCAAGATAACCTCGCTTTGCTCGGTTATGATTACACAGATTTTTAATTGAGATTACATTGATTAATGAATTAATCTCAACTGATATCTCAAAAATATTCTTCATAAATCTATGTCCTTTTTTGATTCTCTATAAACATTTTAATCTTGTTTTCTACCATCCTCTCATTTTCTCATTTTGTCAATTGACTAAATGACAAAATGATTACAGCGATAAATTCGGCATTTAGTAATCACTGACATCTTATTCATAATCACCGTAATCTAAATATTGGAATGAAATTCCAATATTTCAAAACTGTATTTTCTTCCCTTAATTTCAGTAATCATTCTGTAGTACTCAGAAATTCTCCTTAGCAAAAATCAAGTGCTTCGTAATCATCGTCAGTCATTCCATATTGCTTCAACATATCAAAGTTTTTAAGTAAAACTGCTCTTTCTTGATGCTGATTTTCAGGATGATAATAGCAAACACAATCAGCATAACTACTGAGTAGGGTGTTAATATCTTCTTTTGTCATCTTACCAATCTCTAAATTGGGACAGTACTCTTCAATTGTCTCCAGGATGTCATCTAACGCCTTTTCTGCAGTAATTAAAAGAACTGATTCTTCGGGTTTCATCCCTTTTCTTTTTAATAAAGTCGAAGGTTTCATTGTTTCACCTCCTGTGGGACTTTAGTATTAAAAATCAAATTTTATGATATTTTACCTTTATAATTTAATAATTCATTTTTTATGATTAGGTCTTGGAATATGTGAATTTACACCCTTTTCGTCATACACATCAAAAATTTGTTTGCAGAATTTTATCATCTTTTTATCTCCTACCTCAATAGCTTGCTCGTAGAGGCGTATGAAATATCTTTTACCCGCTTCTGTTTGCGAATAATTCTTTTTCATGAGATTGTGTTCCGTACATAATGTTTGACCATTCCCAATGGTATTTGTACCTCCCTTATCTTTAGGTTTAATATGATCGGCACAGATCTCAACACCATCTTTCTTACCTCTCCCACAAACCACACATTCATAACCATCGCGTTTGAATATTGCTTCTTTTATATGTGAAGGAAAATCAAATAATTCTACTTTTTTTACTTTATCAGGATCGTATTTATAAATGCCTTTTTTAACCTTTATTAATATGCCTTCCTGATGAAATTGTCTTATTTGACGCCATGTGTCACGAGGTTTTCTTCCATAAAGCTTAAGATATTGTTCCTCAACCCAATCAACAACAGGACCGTGTTTTAAATCCTTTTTAGGGTGTTTTTTGAAATATGCGAGTACCAAATCGCCGATAGATTTCTTTTTGTTTTTCATAATATTTATTTCTTGGCTATACTAGCAAGCATCAATTGTGTCACTGAACATTCTTTTATTATTCGCTTTTTCGCTAATTCACAATATGACTCATCAATATCAACACCAACGCCAATTCTGCCTGTTTTTACACAAGCAATTAATGTTGTGCCGCTACCCACAAAGGGATCCAGGATAGTATCTTCAACAAAGCTAAAGAGCTTTATACATCGCCTCGGCAACTCAATAGGAAAAGGAGCTGGATGACCTATCCTCTTTTTACTCTCACCCATAAAAGTCCATACACCGTTGGTCCATTCCAAGAATTCTTTTTTTATTATATCCGACTTGCCTTTCGTGATCTTTTTCCATTGTTTTTTATATAACACTACAATCACTTCTACAGGTGCAATAACATAAGGAGCACTCGCTGAAAGCCAAGAATCCCATGCCGTTCTTCGTGAAATATTTTGTTCATTCCAAATAATTGTCGAGTGGTATTGCCAACCAACTTTCTTTGCAATCGTTGTTATATCAGCACAGACACTTTGCTGCCCACCTTTGTTTTTGTCTAATGGTATATTTAAACAAAAACGACCATCATCTTTGGCCAGTCGATAACAAGCTGTCAGCCATTCTTTTGTAAATTTTAAATAATTTTCATACGACATTTTGTCATCATGCTTGCCATATTTAATATCAACATTATATGGTGGTGATGTAACAATCAGGTCAATACTACCATCACTGATGGAATTTGTTTTTATAATATCATCATTATATATATAGACTTTTTCATTCTTATAGAATAGATTGTTATAATTGATAGAAGGTTCTGAAACCCTTGGTTTTCGTCTACTTACCTTTGATGTCTTCTTCCGCCGCTTCTTCATAAATCCTCCTAAATTATTATATACGGAAATCTACAGATTTCAATGGTTATTTAGGAACAGGTTTTATTGTTGTTAAAAGTCACAGAGTCAAGTCGCAGGTGTCGAAGAAGCGAGATGCTCTAAATCCCGTAACGTCCTAATGGCGGGGCACCATTCCCCTATCATCCAGAATGCAGGGTGAAACAAGAAGAAGCTAATGTACAATGTTTAGATTTGACCCCACATTCTTAAATTTCTAAAGTTATAACTGCATCCTGTATTTTTTTTACTTCTTTTTCTAATGACTTGAAATTATAATCGAATAATTTCACCTCAGAAATCATACAGTTAAAATGTGAAATATCTATTCCAATCGAATGCATGCCCATTTCATTCGCCTGTACTAAGGTTGTTCCTGACCCACAAAACGGGTCTAAAATAATATCGCCTTTTTTAAAATATGTCTCTTTTTTAAATTCATCTGTATGCTTATCGAGAAAATACTCTACTAATTGGGGTATAAATTTACCTTTGTAAGGATGCAACCTATGGACATGTTTTGTCGTATCTTTTTCCCTTAAATGGTCAAAAGACAAAGCCCAATTCAAATCATCACCCAGACTTTTTTTCCATTTCATTTCTCGTTTGCCATGAAATGATTTGTAATAACGTTTTAAATCATTTAGGTCAACTAAAATTGAGCCATTGTCATCATATTTTTTTATTTTTCCATATTGAATAAGGTAAGAAATATTTGATGTTGTTACCTGTCGGTCTAAATGCTTACTCGCCCATACACTTGCTTGTTTTATTGTCATTAGATTATTCATTTCCCGGCGTTCTCTCCTTAAATCTGAAATATTATACATGAAAATCTACAGAATTCAATGGTTATTTAGGAACAGGTTTTATTGTCGTTCAAATGTCACAGAGTCAACCCCCGTTCCCTATTTCCCAATTCCTGACCCCAATTCCCTCCCAATTACCTGTTCTCAGTATTTTCTCTGGTGCCTTTCCCATATATGCTTCGCTAAAGACTGTTGAAAAGGATCCCTTTTGTATATAAAAACCCATTTTTTTACATTATTCACAATGTCATCTATTTTGCACCAGCTAATAGTATCATAGAATATTCTCCATTTCCGACCTCTGGTTCTTGAATCGTTAATTAATTCTTTAATACATAATACAAAAAAGAGAAGTGCGATATCAAAATGTCTTTGTTTTTTTCGGAAAAGAAATTCACTTTCTTTTACAACATTCCCATGAACAATATGATTACGAAGCGTATAGAACTTATCAGCCCAAATACCTTTGATTGTTCTTTTCTCTTTAACTTTGCGAAATCCTTTAGTCCTTATGTCGTACCGCTCAGAGTAATAAACATATTGCTTCTCGTCGACTATGGAACAATATTTTTCAATCTTATTTTTGAAGTCAGCACGATCAACTAAATCTAGAAGTATTTCAAATGCATTGATTTGTAGCAGAATTCGGGCACTATGGTTGACGTATGGTGAATTGTAGTAAGCTTCGAAAAAAACACGTACCGCCCTTATCATACGTTGAAAAAGTCGTTTTCTATTAACCTTCAGCCATAGAAGTTGATGTATTAATTCATCGTCTAAAGAAAACGATAAAGGACTTGGGAGATATCTTGGTGCATGGAATGTGAATACCTCAATTCTGCCAGCACTGACTTTTCTTGAAATAAATCCTATTTGTTCACTACGATATTTTGATTCAAGCCGGAAATTCTGAATAACGAATTCAAAATTTTCTGATGTTGCCATAGAATGACCAATATTTGGATCACTACAGTCGATATTTTGTTGAGCAAGAAAACTAATAAACATTATTAGCTGTGCGACATTTATATTTTGTAATTCATTTTGCTTAAATACTCGTAAATTGCATTCACCAATAGAAACAATACCAATATCATTAACTGGGCGCTCATCAATCCTTTCAGCCTGCAGTATTTGTTTTATACGTTGTTTCAACTTCATATCTTCAATTAATTCATCTAATTTCATTAAATTCCATATCTGGACATCACCAATATTTATACATTCAGTATTAGAAAGAGTAAGATATGGGAAATATATCAATTGATAATATTTGCTCACTATACTCGGCATATTGCCCCCTTCTTTGATTAAATAATATTACAATTCAATTATGTTCCTACTAATTTATTTAACAATTATCCTAACCTTTGACATATCAATCTTATATGTTATTCAACCTCCTGAATTATTATATATAAAAATCTACAGATTTCAATGGTTATTTAGGAACAGGTTTTAACTAACATCTAGTATCCAGTATCTATCATCTGTCGTTATTGATTTGACCCCAATTCTTTCACAGTATTTCTTTACTTAGATTTATAGTAGTCAATGTGTAAAATATGCTTGAGTGTCTTTTTGGGAACGTGTATTTTGCCCAAAGCGTCACGATAAGGTCTGATTGCATCTGCCGATTCTTCAACAAAAGGTTTTTCTGCTGGGTAACCCAAGGCAATGATCGAAAAGATATTTAACCATTCGGGTATCTTTAAAATTTTTTTTAATCTACTTTGATTATTAACGGAACCTATCCAACAACTGCCTATGCCATAGGACCAAGCAGAAAGGAGTATATTCTGACAACAGGCACCAAGGCTGGCCAGACAAGACCAGTCCTTACTGTGTTCCTTGGGTGTCAGTAGCACAATGTATGCCACTGGAGTCTTACCAATTTCTGGTGTGCCTCCAAGCCATTCAAGATGGCCAAAAAGCTTGTTTGTTAATTCACTATCATGAATTATCAGAAATTCCCAGGGCTGTAAATTACCTGGACTTGGAGCAAATCGTGCATCATTGCAGATTTGTTTAAGGGCCACCAAAGATATTTCTTCTTGTCTAAATCTTCTTATTGATCTTCTCGTCTGGATTAACGAATGGATATCAATATTTGTAGTATCTGTACAGACTAAGATGATTGGTATCAAGAAATAAATCATTAATGCCAGAAGTATGACCTTAGACCTTTTTATTATGGACCCTTTTCTTTGAGTCATTATTAAAGCCTCCTCTGTCAGTATATGGCGTTAAATCTTCACGCTTCACAAAAGCTAAGTAAACATTACTCTGCTCTTGCATATTTTTCCTTCCATATTCTATCATCTGTTATCAAAAATGTCAAGTCGACCTGTCCCGTGTCTTCAAACGGGAAGATATCGAGAGTAGTGAGATGTTGAAAATATCGAATGTAATGAGACGACCCGACCCCCTTTGCCCTTGTCCTTATATGTAACCCGCCCCCTTTTCATAACTCGATTATACTAACACCTGTCACAAAGTCAACCCCCGTCCCCTACTGTGATATTACTAAGCGGAAATGTTAATTTTTATGGTTGATTTAAAGGTTATTTCTGCGATAATTTCTTCTTTTATATGGAGAAAGGAGGATATTGTAGGTGAAAGGAGAAAAGTTATTAGTTACTAAGCGGTCACTGGGGACGGTGCTTGACCCCGGTGAAATAAACAAAAATTGCACGGGGCAGACATTTTGACATTTTATATAATAAGATTACCACGTTCACTTCGATCGCCCGCAATGACAAACCACCCTCCCCCCTGAAACAATACTGAAATGATATTCAGCACAAGGTTCAGGGCAGGCTTGTATAGCGACCCTTCAAGAGAGGAGAATGTTGACGGGGTCTATGTTATTTTTTCCTCAAATGGCTGATATTTTTTGAACCAGTTAAATCCAAATTCTGCCATAATTTCAAGGAATTTGTCATTGGAATCAGGCATTGAATCAGCACAATAATGAAGTCCAAAATAACGTTGTGCCGCATTTATATATCCATTTTCTTTAATTCTTTTGATACATTTTTCAGCGAATTCTTTGCCGTGTACACTCTGACAAACTTCTGATATCTTTTTAAGTCGTTTTTCAGTTATTTCGAATTTTGCATCAGGATATTTCTCGTTAAACACTTTTTTAATATCTTCATCTTCTATTTCATGGTATTTACTCTCATGGATAATTACATTAACACCAATTTTTTTCCGCGGTTTAGGCCTGGTTTTTGGGTAACCCAGGCAGAGTAACACGACCGGGAATACACCTTTGGGTAAGTTGAACATATCCCGAATTTCCCGAAAAAATTCAAGGACAGTACCGATGTAAACTGAACCCAATCCCAATGAATCGGCAGCAGTGCAAATATTTTGAGCACATATAATCGTGTCTTGAAAAGATATCCAAAAATGTCGAAAGCTGCTTGTAGCAGTAAATGGCGCGATTTCAAGTTGTGCCCATTTTTCAAGACGATGCCAATCAATACAGAAAAGCAGATTAACCGGCGCTTTACCAATAAAATCTTGCTCACACATTTTTGCCAATTTTTGTTTCGGTTCTTCAGTTTCGATTTTTATTATGGAATACGGCTGCAAATTCCCACCAGTAGGTGCATGAATCCCTGCTTCAAGAATAAGCTGCAGAACATCAGAAGCAATTTTTTTATCGGAGAAACTGCGACAACTGGCACGCTCAATCAAAAGTTTCATTGTTTGATTTGGATATTCATCATTGTGTGATACCTCTACCCCATGATGAGACGGCATCTCATTTTTCGGCATAATTATTCCTCCTTTGTTATACTATTCTTTGACATTTTAATAAATTATATGCGGATTGTATTTAGTATCAAGTTTCGAGATTTGACCCTATTTCACTGCACAGCATCATTCATTTTTACCTGTTATTACTTTTTTTAATACTTCACTTAATTCTTTAATTCTATATGGTTTGGCGATAACACCACAAAAACCATATTTTTTATAATCAGCCATTATTGGATCATTGGAATAACCACTCGAAACAATGACTTTAACACCGGGATCTATTTCCAGCAGCCTCTGTGTTGCCTCCTTACCACCCATACCACCCGGAATGGTTAAATCCATAATAACAACATCAAAGGGTCTTCCATTGTCTCTTTCTTTTTTATAAAGCTCCATCGCCTCAACTCCATCCTTTACTGTCGTAACCTCGTAACCGCAATGGCTAAGCATCTGAGCCACAAGCTCCCTGATAGGTTCTTCATCATCCATAACCAGAACCCTTCCTTTGCCAAAAAGAATTCTCTCCTTAGAATACCCCTGCTCAGGTATTTTTTTCTTGGTAGCAGGAACGTAAATTGAAAAAGTTGTGCCGGCCCCTAATTGAGATTCCGCAGTAATACATCCACCATGTTTCTTAACAATGGAATATGACGTTGCGAGACCCAGACCGCTCCCTTTCTTCTTGGTGGTGAAAAACGGGTCAAATATTTTTGGAAGATGTTCTTCAGATATACCAGTCCCATGGTCTTTAATCGATATCTTAACATATTTACCATTCTTTAAAGGTAGACTATCTTCTGCTGCAGCAGTAACATTTTCAGCAAATAACTCAATTATTCCACCTTTGGGCATAGCTTGGTCTGCATTGATAATCAAATTGCTGATGACCTGACTCACTTGTCCTTCATCAACTTCAACTGACCAGAGATTGTCAGGACTTGAGAATTTAACTCTGACATTAGACCCCCGGAGTGCGAAATTGGCTGATTCTCTCAGTAATTCAGAAACAGAAACAACTTTTTTAACCGGTACTCCACCTTTAGAAAAAGTCAGCAATTGTTGTGTCAAATTCTTTGCCTGCAGTGTAGCTTTTTCTGCTTTTGTCAATCTCTCGGTAATCTTATTATCTTGATATAAACCCATCTTTGCGATCTCAATATTTCCCAAAATAGAGGTCAAAATGTTATTAAAATCATGGGCAATACCGCCCGCAAGAAAACCAACCGATTCAAGTTTCTGAGCTTTTAGAAGTTCCTCTTCCATCATCCTGCGTTCAGTAATATCGAGAGTGTATTCAATCATTTGAACAACATTTCTATCATTATCAAAAATAGGATAACCATGAACATCATAGTATCTTGGATGATTATTTTTGTCATAGTGAACATGCTCTACTGTAACAGGCTTCTTAGCTCTCTTTATTTCTTCTATGGGGCAGCGGTGTTGTGCAGAACTGCATGGTCTGCCCTGTTTATGGATAAGTTCATAACATTTTAAATTTTTT
>JABUBN010000583.1_pt1 | contig 10699 bp, 6 predicted proteins | sample 7240341 | NCBI WGS metagenome assembly JABUBN01 (sample SAMN07256345, study PRJNA390944) | subsurface metagenome | isolation source: Methane hydrate marine sediment | place: Pacific Ocean: Eastern North Pacific, ODP site | reverse complement strand
TGGCTGGGCAAGGCTATTAAGCGGCAATTCAATTTTTATTGCCATCCTGTTTTTCGGGATACTTGGCTTTGCCATGGATATTATTTCCACACCCTTTTCATTATACGATACATTTGTTATCGAAGAAAAATACGGATTCAATAAAACAACACTGAAAACCTTTTTCCTGGATAAAATAAAAGGCTGGTTTCTGGCAGCAATCATCGGAGGCGGGTTATTGGCATTGGTAGTCTGGTTTTATGAACAAACTACTAATATGTTTTGGATATATACATGGATACTGGTCAGTGTGTTCATGATATTTATGACAATGTTTTACTCCACACTTATCGTTCCGATATTTAATAAACAAACACCATTGGAAGAAGGAGGATTAAGGAATGCCATACAGGAATTCTGCAAGAAAGTTGATTTTAAACTTGATAATTTATATGTAATTGACGGATCTAAACGGTCAACCAAGGCTAATGCATATTTCAGCGGGTTGAGTGCAAAAAAAAGAATTGTGCTTTTTGATACATTGATTGAAGACCTGACACAAAATGAGATACTTGCCGTACTGGCTCATGAAATCGGGCATTATAAAAAGAAACACACCAGGACAGGCATTATTATTTCCATTTTACAAACGGGCTTAACTCTGTTTATTCTTTCGCTTTTTATTGGAAATCCGAAGCTATCCGGGGCACTGGGTTCCGGTATCCCAAGCTTTCACCTGGGATTAATAGCATTCGGCATTCTTTACAGCCCGATATCCACTATTATTGGTCTTGGCATGAATTCTTTTTCAAGGAAAAATGAATTTCAAGCCGATAATTTTGCTAAATTTAATTTCAATGGAGAAGATCTTTCATCGGCTCTGAAGAAATTATCAGTTAAGAATTTAAGTAACCTTACGCCTCATCCGGCATTCGTTTTTTTTCATTATTCGCACCCGCCATTGCTGAAGCGATTGAAACGATTGAAGGAAAAAGAGGAGTAGTTTGATTGTTACAAGTTAAATGTTATTGCTTCTTGTTTGTAGATACTACTTTTAAGCTGTTTTGTAATTAGTCATTGCAGAAGTGAATGACAAAGAATGACACTCGTCCCGCCCGGGCGGGACGAGTAAAATTACGTGAGCGAAGCAAACTAATTACTATAAATAACGCATGCGCAGCATGCAAATATTGCCTCCTTAGCTCAGTTGGTAGAGCAGCTCATTCGTAATGAGCAGGTCGTCGGTTCAAGTCCGATGGGAGGCTCTAACTTAAATCGTTTTCCAAACTTATAAGTTTTGGTTTGGGTCTATATTTTATATTCTGTGTCAATTAACCAATTTTATAAAGGGCAGACCAATAATTTGGGGAACAGGGTATTACGACATAATAGTGAATTTGAAAAGGCGACAAAATCGGGTATTCCCTGGATTCTGGTTTGGTCAGCTTTAAAGAGTGATCGGTCTTCGGCTACGGTTCTTGAAAGGAAGTTAAAAAATCTTACACGGAACCGCTTATTCAACAAAATTGAAAATTTTGGAATTTTCAGGATAGGCAGTCAACGGTTTCCAGTAAGATAGCAAAGCGCAAAATTCCCCTCCTGGCCAGGAGGGGTGTCCCGAGCGTTAGCGAGGGACGGGGTGGTAGATATAAAATTATGGAAATAATTGGTCAGACCACCTCCTCCCGGCTATTGCCGGGGTAATCCTCCTTATCTAAGGAGGAGAATTTTGTGTTTGTAACCGAGGACTGAGAACCATGAACCAGCTCAGTAGAGCCGAATTGTATTCGGCTGAAAATAGACCTGCCAGTGTCCGGAGGACCTGGCAGAGTCTGAAAAATTTTCTTATTTTTGTCGTCTTATTTTGCGGGAGTAGCTCAGTGGTAGAGCATCAGCTTCCCAAGCTGAGGGTCGCGGGTTCGATCCCCGTTTCCCGCTCAAAATGAAAGCCGAAATAATCTCAATAGGCGATGAACTGCTTATCGGTCAAACCATCAACACCAATGCTGCCTGGATGGGGCAGGAGCTGAATAAAATAGGTGTTCACGTATATCAGATCACTTCCATTTCCGATACAAAAGATCATATTATCAAAGCATTGGATGAAGCCAAATGCAGAACTGATCTGATCCTGTTGACAGGTGGTCTGGGACCTACACGCGATGATATCACAAAGCATACGCTCGCAGCATACTTTAGTTCGAAACTTATTTTTAACCATGAAGTGTTTGAAAATATAAAAAGCTTCCTGTCAGGCCGATCCATTCCAATCAATGAATTTAATCGCAAACAGGCAGAAGTACCGGAGAATGCAAGAATATTTCAAAACAAAAACGGTACAGCCCCGGGGTTGTGGTTTGAAACCAATAACAAGGTTATTGTCTCCATGCCCGGTGTGCCGCACGAAATGAAAGCCTTAATGAAAGAACAAATACTCCCCGCAATTTCTGCCTTCTTCATAACACCGGTTATCCTTCATAAAACCATTCTGACATTTGGAACGTATGAAGCACGACTGGCTGAGATACTCACAGATTTCGAACAATCCTTACCGGAAGCCTTTAGTCTCGCCTATTTACCGAAAGATGGAGTGATCAAATTACGTCTGACAGCAAAAGGAGCAAATAAAACAGCGTTAACAAAACGCATGGAACATACCACCGGCAAACTGTACCGGATTATCCCCGAATACATTTTTGGAACCGGTGAAGATACACTGGAACAAATTATCGGGAGTCTCCTTAAAAACGAAAACAGTACCTTATCAACAGCTGAAAGCTGTACAGGTGGTCGTATAGCACATTTAATTACATCTGTCCCGGGAAGTTCAAATTATTACATAGGATCAATTATAGCCTATTCGAACAGGATTAAGGAAAAAATATTAAATGTGGATCCGTCATTGATCAATAACCATGGCGCTGTAAGCAGGGAAGTTGTTAAAGCAATGGCACAGGGTGTACGTCAATATTTCAATACCGATTATGCCGTTGCCACTTCAGGAATTGCAGGACCGGAAGGAGGAACAATAGAAAAGCCAGTTGGAACGACTTGGATTGCAGTAACAAAGGATCATAAGACCATTTCGAAAAAAATTCTTTTGGGTAACGACAGAAACAGGAATATCAAAAGAGCTTCCCTCACAGCACTGAATATGCTCCGGAAACTAATTTTGGATGAGAAGATTAATTAGTTCCGGTTTGCAGGCTTCTTGTTGCTGAGGTAATTTATACATATTATGAGTTAATTGTTTATCCGGAATCTTTTATAACGTTCCAATATTACTCGTTCCCTCAATCGACCACACGATCCACTTGTAAGGTTTGGCTTTACTAAACGTTCCATCTTTCCAATATTCCACAATTCCAGTATTCCATTTTTTTCCATAATAACATATAACCTTTAACGTATAACTTTTAGCTTCTATCCACAAAAGTTATATCAAGCTTTTTCTCTTCCATGAAATTCCATGGGTAAAAAAATATTGAATTAATTTGATTAATTCAATAAAAATCACGTATTTTGCGCTCTGTTTTTACCCTGAAAAATTACTTCGTGAGACCGCTACACTTAGTTAATTCTAATTTTTCAGGGAGTTATTAAGTTATTCGTTATAAGTTAATTGGTGAATTTCTTTTTGCATTTGAGTAACTGTTGAATTTTTTATGATAACCGTAGTAAACAGTAATAAACAATTAACTATTAACGGTTTAACGATTAACCCTGTTAATTTATAAAGTTCACAAAACCACGGTTTAGTGAACTAAGCGAAGCGATCTCATGAAATAATTAATAGGGTTAACTCTGTATTACTTATAGATAATTCAGGTTTGAATGGTTAATTGTATTAATTAAGCAGAGATGTCAAGAGTTTGTCAGGTTACAGGAAAAAGCGTAATGGTTGGGAATAATGTTTCCCACTCCAAAAGAAGGACGAAAAGAAAGTTTTATCCCAATTTGGTTACCAAGAAATTTTATCTGCCGGAAGAAAATCGTTGGATTACGCTTAAGATTTCTGCTGCCGGAATAAGACTTATTAACAAAAAAGGTCTCAAAACTGTTCTAAAAGAGGCCAAAGAAAAGGGATTTATCAAGAACTATTAATGATCTAAAGCAATGGCTAAGAAAGGCAACAGAATTCAGGTCATTTTAGAATGCACTGAACATAAGGAAAGTGGAAAGCCGGGTACATCAAGGTATATTACCACCAAAAATCGTCAAAATACACCTGACCGGCTGGAAATGAAAAAATATAATCCAATTTTGAAAAAATATACCCTGCACAGGGAAATAAAATAATGACCCATTTAGGCGAAGAAAGTTGTTGCAACACTGAAAACAGGTTCAGGTAAAGATTTTACCAAATGCATCAAGATGGTGAAATCGGAAAAAACCGGGGCTTACCTTTTTAAGGAAGAAATGGTTCATAACTCCAATATCAAAAACTTTTTTGAAAAAAAATCCTGATAAGGATTAAAAATAACAGAGGACAAAGCTTTCTTCTTTAAGAAGAGAGCTTTTTTATATCCTGAATATAACATCAGCCGTATAATTTTCATGTCATGACTCCTTTCGGTATCTTCTCAAAAGAAAAAAAAGAAAATCTTAACAAAGGTCTTGAAAAAACTAAAGAAAGCCTGCTGAAAAAACTTTCAAGGGCTGTGGTTGGTAAATCGAAGGTTGATGATGAAGTATTGGATAACCTCGAAGAGGTATTAATTACTTCCGATGTTGGAGTGGACACCACTTTAAAAATCATTGAACGGATTGAAAACAGGGTTTCAAAAGACAAATACTTGAATACAAGTGAATTAAATAGACTTTTAAAAGATGAAATCGCAGGTTTGCTTGAAGAAAACCAAACAGGTGAAGGATTTGATTTTGCAGCCCCCCTTGAAAAAAAACCATTTGTTATTATGGTAGTGGGAGTGAACGGAGTTGGTAAAACAACCACCATTGCCAAACTGGCACACCAGTATAAAAAAGCAGGCAAGAAAGTCTTTCTGGGAGCTGCCGATACGTTCCGGGCCGCTGCGGTAGATCAACTTCAGATATGGGCAAACAGGGCTGGGGTAGAGCTAATAAAACAAACAATGGGCTCCGATCCCGCTTCTGTTGCATATGACACCCTTAATTCAGCAAAATCGAAAAACATAGACGTAGTTATTGTAGATACAGCCGGCAGATTACACAACAAGCAGTTCCTTATGAGGGAACTGACAAAAATCAAGATGGTGATGAAAAAAGTAATCCCCAATGCCCCTCATGAGGTTTTGCTGATACTCGACGGGTCGACAGGACAAAATGCCTTTGAACAGGCTAAACAATTTACCGCAGCCACTGAAGTAAACTCAATCGCCCTGACCAAACTCGACGGTACAGCCAAGGGCGGTGTGGTGATCGGTATATCAGACCAATTTAAAATACCGGTCAGGTATATTGGCATAGGAGAAAAACTTGACGATATTCAGGTGTTCAATAAAGCAGAATTTGTTGATTCGTTATTCTCAGATTAGGCTAAGCAAAAACCTGCCTGCCCGACTGGGACAGGCGGGCAACCCATAGCCCATAACCCGTAACCGTAGCAGTAACAGTAAGCAGTACCAGAAACTGAGAACCAAATCCCGAACGTTTGGTTGGAACGAAGTGGAAACCAAACTTCACGCCTGTCCCGTTTTTTCGGGGAGCAGGTAGTGGGAAGGATCGTGTGAGCGAGTAAACCTGTTTCTCATAGCACCCTTCTGAAGTCTGATTTATGAACCACAAACCAAATAAACCTCATAAAGTAAACATAATTACTCTTGGTTGTGCTAAAAACCTTGTTGATTCTGAGGTCTTAATGAAACAACTGGAAAGCAATCAGATAGAGATTGTACAGGATTCAGACAAGACCGATGCCAAAACAGTAATTATAAATACATGCGGGTTTATTGAAGATGCCAGGAAAGAATCCATAGAAACGATCCTGCAATTTGTTAGAGCAAAAGAGGCAGGTGAAATTGAAAGACTTTTTGTTATTGGGTGTCTGTCAGAGCGTTATAAAAAGGAACTTGAATCGGAAATACCGGAAGTTGACCAGTATTTCGGAGTAAATGATCTTGCGAAAATTATCCGGTTTTTTGGAGCAGAATATAAGAAAAACCTCATTGGTGAACGGGTATTGATCACACCGAAACATTATGCTTATCTTAAAATTTCAGAAGGTTGTGACCGTAAATGCTCTTTCTGTTCCATTCCTGATATCAGGGGCAAACACATTTCCCGTCCAATAGAAGATCTGGTAGAAGAAACCGAAAAATTAGCCGAAAAGGGAGTAAAGGAAATTATTCTTATTGCCCAGGATCTTACTTACTATGGACTGGATTTGTACAAAGACCGGCGATTAGGAGAATTAATCAGCCAAATCTCTGATATTAAAGACATTGAATGGATCCGTTTGCATTATGCTTTCCCCACGAATTTCCCCCTGGATATCCTTCCACTTATCGGGGAAAAACCGAACATCTGCAAGTATATCGATATTCCCGTCCAACATATAACAGATAAAATGCTGAATATCATGAGAAGGGGAATCAGCAGGAAAGAAACCTGTCTCCTGCTTGAGAAAATCCGTAAGGAAATCCCGGATGTTGCTCTCCGGACCACCATTATGGTAGGGCATCCGGGGGAATCAGAAAAAGACTTCAGGGCATTGAAGCAATTTATCTCGGAAGTACAATTCGACCGGCTTGGCGCGTTTACCTATTCCTATGAAGAAGATACATATAGCTACAACCATTACAAAGACAATATCTCTGAAAAGCTTAAGGAAGACCGGAAAAATGAAATACTTGAGATACAGGAAAGCATATCCATGCATTTGAATTATAATAAAATAGGGAAATTATTTAAAGTGATTGTTGATGGAAGGGAAGGTGAATATTTTACCGGACGTACTGAATATGATTCACCGGAGATCGATAATGAGGTGATAATCACAAACACGGATAATGAAATAAAACCCGGAGAATTTTACCAGGTAAAGATTACCGACGCTGAAATATATGATCTTTTTGGGGAAGTATTGTGGTAAAAGGAACGGTTGTGGTAACACCAGTTATTAGGTAGTAATTAAGTAGTTATTAAGTGGTAATTAACGTGAGCAGTAGCAAGCAAATGACAGTAAATTGAAATTTGATGACAATGTCAGGTGCCTGTCTGCCTCAGGCAGGTTTCCACCTGACATTGAATACTGGAGTAATTAAAATCTTGCCATATCATTAACTGTCGGATGGAAACATCCGATAGCATCGTAAAGTATTCTGGGAAAAGGAACGGTAGTGGTAGCGCCAGTTATTAGGTGGTAATTCGGTAGTAATTAAGTAGTAATTGAGGTTGAGGAATTGATGTCAAATATCAGACGTCAAATGTCAAATGAAAAAAGTAAAAAGTAATGAATCTCTGCACAAACATTTGACATCATACATTTGACCCCTGAACTCTGAACTTACTATTCTTTTACCTGTTTTTCTTTCTGCTTCATAATAGAGATGGTTATTTCATCTTTTTTCTTATCCAACTCCACAGAAATCACATCGCCTTCTGTCATCGAAGTTTTTATAATCACCTCAGCCATCGGGTCTTCGAGGTATTTTTGCAGTGCCCGTTTGAGAGGCCTTGCCCCGAATTGGATATCATAACCCTTTTCTGAAATGAAGTCTTTAGCAGTATCTGAAATTTTTAACTCGTAACCGAGGTTTGTTACCCTGTCATATAGTCCCTTCAATTCAATATCAATAATCTTATGGATATCCTGCCGTTTTAGGGAATTAAATATTACTACATCGTCAATCCGGTTCAGGAATTCCGGTGCAAATGTTTTTTTCAGTGCTTTTTGTATAATACTTTTGGTAATTTCATCCCTGGTTTCTCTTCTTGAATCCGTCTCAAAACCAATGCCTTGTCCAAAATCCTTCAGTTGTCGTGAACCGATGTTTGAGGTCATGATCAAAATTGTATTCCTGAAATCAATCCTTCTTCCCAGGCTATCGGTCAATTGTCCTTCATCCAAAACCTGAAGAAGAATATGAAAAATGTCAGGATGAGCTTTCTCGATCTCATCAAGCAAAACAACAGCATAGGGTCTGCGTCTTACCTTCTCCGTGAGTTGTCCTCCTTCTTCATACCCAATATATCCGGGAGGAGCTCCTATAAGCCGGGATACTGAAAATTTCTCCATGTATTCACTCATATCAATCCTGATCAGGTTTTCAGTACTTTCAAAAAGGTATTCGGCAAGAATTTTTGCAAGCTGGGTTTTTCCAACACCGGTAGGACCCAGGAAAATAAAGGTGCCAATGGGTTTATTCGGATCTTTTAATCCTGCACGGTTACGCTGAATGGATTTTACAATCTTGGTGATGGCTTCGCTCTGGCCAATTACACTCTCCTGAAGTTCTTCCTTCATTTTTATTAACCGTGTTCCTTCAGCCTGTGCAATACGCTGAACAGGAACTCCTGTCATCATGGCAACCACTTCAGCCACTTTCTCTTCGTCAACGATTTCCCTGTTTTTAGACAATTCCTTTTCCCACTTTTTCTTCTCTTCTTCAAGTAGTTCAATATATTCCTTTTCACTGTCACGATAACTGGCTGCTTTCTCAAAGTTTTGATTCTTTACAGCCATAATCTTTTCCTTTTTTGTCTCCTCAAGTTTCTTCTCCAGTTCAAGGATCCTCTCCGGAACAACTATATTGGAAATATGAACGCGGGATCCTGATTCATCCAATGCATCAATGGCTTTATCGGGAAGATGCCGGTCACTTATATACCGGTTGGTAAGCTGAACACAAGCATTAAGGGCTTCATCCGTATAAGTGACATTATGATGATCTTCATATCGTTCCTTAATGTTCTGCAGAATGTTTATGGTCTCATCTACGTTGGTGGGTTCAACCATTACTTTCTGAAAACGGCGTTCCAAAGCACCGTCTTTCTCAATATGTTGGCGGTATTCATCAAGGGTTGTTGCACCGATGCATTGTATATCACCCCTTGCAAGAGCAGGTTTTAGCATATTGGCAGCATCAAGCGATCCGGTTGCGCCACCGGCACCCACAATGGTGTGTATTTCATCAATAAACAATATAACCTCGTCGTTCTTGGCCAGCTCATTTAAAATTGCTTTCATTCTTTCTTCGAACTGTCCGCGGTATTTTGTGCCTGCAACAATAGAAGCCAGATCAAGCGTAACAACCCGTTTTCCGAACAATACACGTGACACTTTACGCGAGATAATTCTCAGGGCTAACCCTTCAACAATTGCTGATTTACCAACTCCCGGATCACCGATAAGAATGGGATTATTCTTCTTTCTTCTGCTCAAAATTTGAGCCAGTCGCTCAATTTCTGTCTCCCTGCCAACAATTGGATCGAGTTGGTCTTCTTCTGCAGCTTTGGTCAAATCAACGCCAAAATTATCCAATACCGGAGTTTCCGATGCAGACTTTGGTGTTGGCTGTGAACTTCCTTTACTACCACCAAATCCCTTGGATTCTTCCTCTTCCTCCTCACCTGGAAAATCAGCCCTTATATCTGGAATGCTTTCTTCCAACTCAGACCTTACCATTTGATAGTTTATGCTTAATTCTTCCAACTTTTTGGTAACCAATGAGTTCTCATCTTTCAGGAGAGCCAGCAAAAGATGACCTGTATCAATTGTAGATTGGCTGAGAGATTTTGCCTCAAGATAGACAAGTTTTAAAATCCGTTCCGACTGTTTAAGCAAAGGTATGTTTTCAATATCCGTTAACTCATCGGGATTTTCAGACTTAATGCTCCCCTCAATCATTCTTTTCAGATCGTTCAGATCAGCGCCCAATGAAACCAAAATATCAATAGCCAGTCCTTCACCTTCCCTGATAATCCCTAAAAACAAATGCTCGGGACCAATATAATTATTACCCAGCCTGATGGCTTCTTCCTTGCTATAGCTCAAAACATCTTTTACCTTTTGTGAAAATTTTGCATCCATAATAAAAATGATGGTATACTATTTGTTAACTTGTGGATTGTTAAATTACTGAAATTAAATATTTTAAGCATCACTTCTCTTGTTTTTCAAATGCCCGGTTGTAACGTAGTTCAATGCACTGGTAACCTTGCCTTTTTGTGCAAAAATAGGGGAAAACCCAACTAAAAGCATGATTAAAATTGTTATTCGTTTCATATGTATGTGATTTAAAGTTTATTAATAGTTTTTCAAAAATACTATTTTTTTAAATACAAATGTTCAAATACTTTGCCAATTTAATCTTATTTGGAATCATTCTGTTCAATGACATCCCCGTTTTCATGTCCATTTCCATTTTCTTCATTATTATTCACTTCAACATAGGCAACCGATGCAATGGAATCGTCTTCCTTAAGATTAATCAGTTTTACACCCTGGGTTGCCCTGCCCATAATTCTCATATCAGCAACCGGCATACGGATCGTCAGTCCCAATTTGGTAATGATCATCAGGTCATCGGTATCAATTACTCCCTTAATGGCAATGAGACTACCGGTTTTTTCGGTAACATTTATGGTTTTCACGCCTTTCCCACCCCGGTTTGTAATCCTGTAATCTTCTATTTTTGATCGCTTGCCAAATCCATTTTCCGAAACCACAAGGATATTTTCGCTTTCATCTTCAACACAAATCATTCCAACGACTTCGTCCTGTTCACCGGAAAGAACA
>JABUBN010000582.1_pt1 | contig 10700 bp, 17 predicted proteins | sample 7240341 | NCBI WGS metagenome assembly JABUBN01 (sample SAMN07256345, study PRJNA390944) | subsurface metagenome | isolation source: Methane hydrate marine sediment | place: Pacific Ocean: Eastern North Pacific, ODP site | reverse complement strand
AGGTGGGGGAGCTGGCGGTTATCAATCGGCTATCAAAGCTACTCGCTTGGGATTAAAGGCGGTCATTATAGAAAAAGATAAGCTAGGGGGAGTCTGCTTAAATAAAGGTTGTATACCGACCAAAGCTCTAATTGCTACTGTGGAGAGGTTACATTATATTCGAAAGGCTAGGGAATTTGGGATTCAAGTCAAAAATTATTCTTTCGATCTTACTACTATCATGGAGCGAAAAGACCAAATAATCCGGAGACTATCCTCTGACCTAAAACAGTTAATGCAGTTTAATAAAATAAGAGTAGTAAAGGGAGAGGCTCAGATAATCGAGCCGGGAGAGGTAGAAGTTACCGATCCTGCAGGAGCGAAAGAGCTCATATATACTAAAAATATTATTATTGCTACTGGCTCTAAAATAATGAAATTGCCTATTCCCGGTATAGATTTAGAAGGAGTAATAACTAGTGAACAAGCCTTATCTTTAAAGGAATTGCCTTCTAAAATAGTAATTATCGGTGGGGGAGTGATCGGCATAGAATTTGCTAATATCTTTAATGCCCTTGGGGTAGAAGTTACCATGGTAGAAATGCTCCCCAGGATCCTATCCCCCATCGATGAGGAGATAGCTTTCCAGCTTGCTCAATTATTGAGAAGGAGAGGGGTTTCGATCTTTCTCGATTGTAAGGTTAAGGGGATAAAAAAGACCGATCAGAGTTTAGAGGTCTTGATCTCGGTTGCAGGAAAAGAGAGGAGATTAGAAACCGAAAAAGTCCTGTTAGCTGTCGGTAGAGTACCGGATTTGGGGAATTTAAATATCCAAAAATTGGGTATCGAATTAGAGGAAAAAGCAATCAGAGTAAATAAAAAAATGGAGACTAATATACCCGGTATTTATGCGGTCGGTGATGTGGTAGGTAAAATAATGCTCGCTCATGTTGCCTCAAGAGAGGGGATAATTGCAGTAGAAAATATCTCCGGCAAAAAAGTAAAAATGGATTATCGGGTAGTGCCTAATTGTGTATTTTCTATACCCGAAGTTGCTAGCGTGGGGTTGACCGAAGAAGAGGCTAGAAGAGAAAATAGCAATATTAAAGTTTCTAAATTTCTTTTTAGATCTAACGCTAAGGCTCTGATTATGGGAGAGACCGAAGGCATAGTAAAGATAATTGCTAATGGTGATAACCTTAAAATTTTAGGTATGCATATTTTAGGGGCCCATGCTAGTGATTTAATTGCCGAAGGTGCTTTGGCTTTGTCCATGGGAGCTACTGCTAGGGAGATTGTGAATACTATACACGCTCACCCGACCCTAGCCGAAGTGATCGCTAAAACAGCAGAAGGAATAAAATGTATTTAGGGGGGGGATTAATTATGAGCGAATCTCAAAACCCGGAATGTGAAAAGGCGTTAATACTTGATAATCACTTGAAAGAATTAAAGGAAGAAGAAATTACCAATTACCTGGACAGTTTAGACAGAACAGATAAGTTACTGATAATAAATACTTATTATCTTTTTTGTGGCGGTAATGAGAGTAAAGAGGAAAGGGCTATATCAAAGATAATAGAAAAAAGGGAGTAAAAAGGTAGTTTATGACTAAAAAAATAGACTTAACCCAATTGGTTAGAGACTTTAATGGTGGAGAGAAATATGCAGAGATTGCCCTTAGGCAAAAAGTTAATATCGGGGCGATAGCGTACTGGGTCAAGAAGTTAGGTCTAGAGAGGAGTGGGCAAAGAAGGCAAAAAAAGGAGTCATTTTCAGCAGAAGAAAAGTATATCATTAGTAAGATGATAGAGACCCGTGGGGGTAGAGAACAATTACTCTATATCCTAAGGGGCGAATAAAAAAGGGGGATTTTAGAAAATGAGTAATAAAGAGTACGTCGCTATAATAATTGTAATTATAACAATGATTTGCCTTATAGTTATACCGAGATTATATTACCGCAAAAAAAGAAAGAACTTTACAAACAATCCTGGAGATACAACTGGTATAATTACTGCCATTTATAATGCCTCAGCAGTAGAGGTAAATGCTATTTATACTACATCAGTAGTACAGATAGGATTATTAGCAGGATTGATAATAGCCTTTCGAAAATAAATCATTCCAAAGAACAAGAAGAAGGAAAAGGGGAGATTAAAATAAATCGGCGGTCCGGTTTCTCCTATTAACCGGGTTGCTCCCTGCTCTCCGGTTTTTTAATTATTTTATCCGGGGAGTGGGGAGATTTAAAGGTGGTGATTTTATAGATTAGAGACAGGAGATATGAGAGTCTTTTCTAGGAGATATTTAAAATTTTAAAGGGGGTCTTAAAATGAAAAGGAAGTATTTTTTTGTAGTTTTATTTTTAATACTAGCTATGTTTTTATCGGGTTGCGTAATAATAACTGATGAGGAAAAAGTAAGAAATGTTATAGAAGAATATTTCTTAGCTATGAACGCTCAAGAATGGGAAAAAGCGAAAAGTTGTTGTATGTATGAATCAGAAGTATATTATGAAATTTGCTCCTTTGAAGGTTATATCGATTCCTTATATCCTTCTGTTGTAGATATAATTTTTGATGTGGACATATTCGATATAGTTATTAACGGAGATCTTGCAAGTGCCTGTATAGACGGGAGTCTTACCATAATTATAGATGATGACCCTATGACTAGTGATTCTTCGGGATATTTTTATTTACAGAAAATTAGTAATAACTGGAAGTTGGATTATTGGTTATAATTCGATCCCGGTGATCCGGTTTTTTTTCCAAATTACCCTGGTTGCCGGGTCCTGCTCCTCTCCTGTGAATTTTGTCTTTTTACCGGGAGGAGCAGGGAGATTTAAAGGTGGTGGTTATATAGCTTAAAGACAGGAGATGTGAGAGTCTTTTCTAGGAGATATTTAAAATTTTAAGGAGGAAAATTTAATGTTAAGTAAAAGAATTTTTGTGTTAGTATCTTTGCTACTGATTTCGTTCTTAATGGTCGGCTGTGGTATAACTACACCGCCAGTTACGAACCTGGCACCGGGAATAACAACAAATCCAGTTACTGAGGCAACGGTAGGGATGAAATACACTTATGATGTGGATGCTACCGACCCCGATGGAGATGCCTTAACTTATTCTCTGACTACTTTTCCTGGCGGTATGGCTATAAACTTTCAAACTGGGGTAATCACCTGGACTCCTGGTACTGGTCAAGTTGGAGATCACCCTGTTACCGTAGTAGTAACTGATGGATTTTTGAGTGATCTCCAGGAATTTACCGTAACAGTTACGGCTAGGGACCCAATGACGATAACAGTAGTCAAACCCCCATTTACAGTAGATGAACCATACTGGTTTACGGTAACCATGACAGCTAATGGTGATTCAGGTAAGTTGGTAGTAGCTCGCTTTGGAGTGCCAACATCGTCGGGTAGCGGAGATATAGCAGGGACTCTTGAAATGGGTGAAGAATCAGATCTGATCTTTGCGTTAACGGGCAATACTTTTCAGACAGGTGTATTCACCATGGGGGATGTTACAGCACACTTTAGAGGAACATTCACCAAAGAGGGAATTTTTTCAACAACATTAAAGGTGAAAACAATTGGTGGTTTTCTATTATGTGAAAAAGTTATCGAGATAGAGGTTAAAGCGAAAAGAACAATTGCTATCCGTTGGCTTGAAGACGCTATAAGGTTTAACGCAATAGATGAAGTAACTAATAACTGGGTAAATGACTCAATTCCTTCAGAAAATGAGCTAGCAACACTAATCTTGACTGAGGGAGAATACCATTTTGCTGATGCAAACGCGTTTTACAATTATTATCCTTTACTTAATTTTGTGGGGAGTGCAGTTATCGACGGAACAGGAAAATTGATTGTTAATGCTACATACACTTCACCAGGATCTGGACTGCCCATAAAAGAACATATCGACGGTAACGTAGAAATAATCATTTATGGTACACCAGTAAACGATGTCGAGGGTACAATGGTAGGAACTTACACTCAGTGGAGTTATGCTCAAGGAAATGAAACAACAGTTCACGGGTCTTATCCCGAGGCGACAGTCCATGAGGGCTCAGGCGAAGAATGTTGGTGGTTTATAGGACGTACCGAATATATTGCTCATGGGGAAGAATTGTTTTAATACCAAGAGTGTGAGATTTACGGCTAAAGTAAAAACCGAAGGAGGGGCTTGTTAACCTAACAGGTCCCTCCTAAATAAAGACCAAAAGAAAGAAAATAGAGGACTAGAAATGAGCCTTTATGATTATCAAAAGTCAAAAGAAATAGCAGTATGTGAGCATTCCGAAATAGGAGAAAAGATAAAATTATTTGGTGATCCGGACTTTATGTTCTTCTATGGATCGCCGATCCCTGCTCCCTCTCTTTTTTAAAACCTTGTTTCAGAGGGAGCAGGGGGATTTAAAAGGGGTTAAATATGGAAAAAGAAGTCGTTGATTTTGATTTTCAGTCGCAATTATTAGAGGGTCGAAAAGAAAAAATAAGGGGGATTAAAAAGATGAAATTTGACGAAGAATTTCATACTAAAGGTCGGGCAGAGTGGAGTATCAACCTTTTTTTGGAGTTAGATAAATTCATTACGAGCATAAAGACCGGGATCAGAAAAGAATATTTAGAAAGCTATATAAAATATTCTTATAAAGGGCTGTTATTTTGTTATATTATGCTCCAGAAAAAAGAGACCGTAAGAGTTTGGGCTAAAATAGGCTATAACAAATTAGATACTGTACCTCTCTTTATTAGAGATTATGAGCCGATTTCTAGAAGGGTCGGAGTAATGATATCTTTCGACGATATGAGGGAATATTTGCAGAATAAAGAGGCTATGTTAGATGTTGTTTTTGGCATAATTAAGAAGGCTCTTCAAGTGGTGGCCGGTAGAAAAGAGAGAAAAAAAACTCCCTTAGAGGCAATCAAAAAAAGGGAGTTAGAGCCGGTAGTAAAACCGACAGAAGTATTCAGACCGTCGCTTGATCTGAGCGTAGACGGTAACGGATATATAGACGTGCATTTTAAAATTAAGAAGGAGCAAAAAGAACTTTTAAGCCGGATTTTATCGGAGACTATTTTAAAATAATAAAGGGAGATTGTAATATGTGGGAGACCTTTAAAGAGGCTTTTAAAGAAGTATGGCCTAAGACTTTTTTAACTACTACGTTTCTACTAATTATATACGGTCTTTATTGTGGCGTGAGGATAGTAATAAAAGACGAAAAAGAAAAGAGAGATAAAAAAAAGAAGAAGAAAAACAATTAAAAGGAGATTAAAAAAATGAAAAGATATTGTTGTTGTAAATGTGGAGCTGTATTTACCGGTTGGGGAGTTAGTGAGATTTGTCAAAAATGCGGTGGAAAATTAGAACTCATAATAGAGAGAGGAGAAAAAAATGAAAAATAAAATTTTAGTGGTGGTTTTAGTATTGTTTTTTTGCTCGGTTTTTGTTAGCTCCGGGCTTGCGGATTTGTATATTATAAACGATAAAGAGGGTAAAAATGTTTGCATAACTAATATTAATACTGAGATCTCAAAGTACCAGGCGCTTGGTTATGAGTTGATTTTAATACCCCCTTCTAACCTAAAATTGACATTTTTACCTACATTAAAAGAGGGAGAGATAATGCAAACCGGAGCAGCTGAGGCAAAAGAGACAGAGATAATGCAAAGTCCAGGAGAAAAAATTAAGATTGTAGACTGGACTAATTATATTGACGGTAATTATTATTATGTCGAGGGGATTCTGAAAAATGTCAGTAAAGTAAAGGTTAAATATGCACAGGTCATAGTAATAGCCTACGATTCTGCTAAAAAACTGGTTACTTTAAAGGAGAGTTATGCTAATCCTTATGATTTAGCTCCTGGCCAGGAGGCTACTTTTCGAGTTATGATTAAATATAATTCAAGGATAGAGGGTTTTGGGCTTAGAGTAAACTGGAAAGAGGACTAAAAATAAGGAGTCAAGTTATGGCTATTAAAAAATTTATAATTAGAGTTTACGGATTAATTGCTGACTTTTTTCTAAGTAATTTAAATAGTAAAATGAAATGGAGATCATGAAAAAATGATAATCTTGTATATTTTAGGACTGATGGGTTGGGTTGCTATAATATTCATAATTTTCGGAATTTGCTTTCATAACTACACTAAAGACGAAAAAGGTCAAGATATAAAAGATAAGATTGACGACTATTTATTGAGACCATAAGGAAGGAGGTTTAAAATGAAAAAGTTAGCAGTACTATTGTTGGTGGTTTTAATAGGAATATTTTTATTAAATGCTACAAGGACCGTGGCAATAGAAAGATATACGGATATTACTTTAGCACTAATGGTTGACCATTTTAATGCTCAATTTGCAAAATTAACTAAAGCCGAAATAGATAAAGTTGCTTCACTTTTACCGGGAAAAGACTTTGAAAATGGGTCATTGTTTATTAACCAATTCGCTGCTTTTTGCCGGGTAATTACTGCAGTAGACGCTGTAATAGCGGAAAGGTAAGAAAAGAATAAAAAGTATAAAATTAAATAAGTAAGAGCTACTAGATAGCCATTTTGAAAAGCGTACAGCTTTTTGGAGTGGCTATTTTTTTTAAACAAAAGAAAGGATAAAAATGAGAGATTTTGAGAGTATAAAAGTTATTAACGAATTCTTTAGAAAAGAGAAAAAAGCAGAAAAGCAAAAAAAACAAAAAGCTGAATATGACAATAGGTCAAAACAAAAACAGAAGCCAAAGAAAAGGAAAAAGTTTTTTTAGAAGGAGGTAAACAATATGGTAAAACGAAAAAGGCCTTATGAATATCATAGCCCGGAATCAGAAGCTAGGGCTAAGGCCAATCTCCCACAATACAGAAAGAGAACAAGAGAAGAAATCGAAAAAGAGGCAAGGGAATTTCAGAGTAAAAGGAAGAATTTGAAGGACTTAAATATTATAGAATTTGCAGAAAATCCCGTTGTTTTAGGTTTATCATTTAAAAAACGCCCGGCTCAAAAAGTTATTTTGAAGGCTCTATATGGCTTGCCATTAAGCGAAAAAGAACTTGGAATATTTAAAGTATTGACCAAAAACAAAGGCAAATATAAGCCCGGAATGGAGAAAACAGAGGCAGTGATGTGCTTAGGAGCCCGGGCAGGTAAAAGTTTTTTAGTAAGTATTTGCGCCCTCTACGAGGCTACGGTTGGCTGGTTGCGGAAGCCTTGGAAGGAAACTTTATCGCCAGGAGAGTTTGTCTATGTCTGCATTGTGGCGACGAGACAAAAACAGGCCGAGCAAATAATTCAGACAAATTGCCTAAGAATGCTGAGGCGTTCCCCTATGCTCAAAGGTTTTATAAAGAAATCTACGGAATCGGAAATAACCCTCCGGAACTATGTAAAAATTATAAGCGGTCCCTGTAATTCTACAGCACTTCGAGGCTTGCCAATTTGTGTTTTGATAATGGATGAGATCGCTTTTTATAGGCTCGAAGGTGTCAAAGCTGACGAGGTAATTTTTAACAGTTTGAGGCCTCGACAGGCTCAATTTGAAGGGAATAAATTATTTTTGATTTCGACCGCTGGGGCCAAGCAGGGGTTATTTTTTAGCTTTTTCAACGAAGGTTTTAATATACAAGATCGCTTGACTTGCCAGGCCTCAACGGATTTTGTGAATCCTGAAATACCGCAAAAGTTTTTAGATAAAGAACGAGTTAGAGATCCGGATAACTACGCAAGGGAATTTGAGGGCTTGTTTAGTGAAAAAATAGAGAGCTTTTTCAGTTTTGAGATGATAGAAAAACCCTTTACATTGGCAGGGGATCAACCTTATAAAAGTAGTAATACCTATTTTATGGGCTTCGATCAAAGCGGTTTATCCGGGCAGGATAGATTCGCTTTGAGCATTGGCCACGCTGAAAAAGAACTGGTTAAAATTGATATAGTTAGAAGCTGGGCTACAAAGGATTTAGAGGTTATTCTAAACGATATAAAAGAATTAAAAAACAGATATTACATAAATACTTGCCTGGTAGATAAATACGCTAAGGGATACGTGGAGGCCAGTTTTAAGCGAATAAATTTAGAGGTGGAAACGAGGGCAACGTTGGCCGAAATTTACGTCATAATAAAATCCCTAATAATGCAGGATAAACTATCCCTGCCGGATAGAGCAGACCTAAAAAATGGAATGAGGAATACGCTTGCAGTTTATAACAAGTCTAATCAGCTGAGTATTTATCATCAGCGAGGCGATTTTGGCCATGCAGACGAGCTCGATTCGGTAGCTTGTTGTACTTGTGCCATATCGAAAAAATTAGGGGGTTCGGGAGTTAGAATCAGGGCTATCGGTGGAGATTCTGACGAGGACGAGAACGATAGAGGCTGGGTTGATATCGGGGGCCCTGGCGATGGTTTGCTGGAAGAAAAATATCATCAGATCTAAAGGTAAAAAAAGATTTGACTTTTAAGTTATTAAGTATTAGACTATGTATGATAATGTCGATTTTAGAGGGGTGTTTAACAATGATTAAGAAAATAATGCCTACAAAAACTATGAAGGGAATAAAATTTTTTACTGTGGAAAATTTATCAGATATTTTAGATATATCAAAGGGGGCAGTTAGAGATTATCTAAGAAAAGAAAAAATTGCCTCTATCAAAGTGGGGCAACGTTTTTGGGTAAGTGAAAAAAATCTTTCGGATTTTCTACTTTGCACAACTATAAGAGGTTTGCCTGATAAAAAGCTAGTGGAAACAGTCAATAAAATGGTGGAATTGTTATTTAATGAATATATTGATACTATGCTCGTGCCTTGCATTAAGGATGTTATCCGGGAACTGAAAGAAAAGGGACAAGAAGTTATCCCGGAGAAAATTGCCAACCGCCTTAAAAAAACTGCCGAAATCGGGAAGAATTTAGTAAAAATTTAATAGATATATAGGGGGCAAAGTCAAGCAAAGGTAGCCCCCGCTGAAAGAGAGTCTTTTAAATTTTCTGCTCTTGAGTAGGTTTCTTTAGCCTTTGCTATATCTCACTTTCTCTCGGGTCTCAAGAGCTATTAGAAGGTGTATACGCCTTTAGAGATAGCCCAAAAACATAGGCCTAACTGGAACAGGGGAGTAGCAGGTTTTTCGTGTTTACTGGCTACTCCCCTTCAAAATATTTTAAACGATCTTTTAAAAAAAAATATGCTTATCTTGATAGTTATACGGTCTACGATTCGTAAGACCTACTTTTGGAGCTGATATATACATCAAAGCGTAAAGCATAAATCTAAAAAGTAGGTGAATAATATGAGTATTACAATAGATAGATTAAAGGAAATTATCGGCGAAGCGGTCGAGGAAAAAGTCTCAGCTAAAGTCAAAGCAGAAATAGAACCTTATCAAGACCGGGCTTTTGAGCTAATCAATCAGACTAAAAGCAATAAACTTTTAAAGGCTTTTGCTGATGATGATAAACCGGTTAAGGGCAGGATCGGAGCGAAATATAAGCAGATATTTGCTAAAGAACATCTTAGCGATAAGGGATTTTCCTCGCTCGACGACGTGCTTAATACCATAAATAAAGGTTACGACAATAGGCTCAAAACATTAATTGCCGGTGAAGGATCAGGAGCTGGATTTTTAATTCCTGAGATATACCGTATGGAGCTTTATAATTTGGCTCTCGAGGAGAGTATCGTCAAAAAGAGGGCAAAAGTTTATAATCTCAAAGTTGGCAATAGCATGAAAATTCCGGCTTATGCTGATATTAACCGGGAGACCGACGGGGTCGCTGGCGTGGTGGCGACTTATACTCCGGAGACGGTAAACGCTACGGAAGACGACCCTGTTTTTCGCATGATCAGCATGGCAATTAATAAGCTCAGCGTTTTTACAAAAACTTCGTCAGAGCTACTCGAAGACAGCGGAATCCCTCTCTCGGAAACGGTTGCTTACGTTCTATCTTCATCAATTTCTGATGAGGAAGACTGGCAATATCTCAACGGTACAGGGGCAGGGTCTCCCTTAGGGGCACTCAATTCTCCTTGTACTATAACTGTTGCAGAGGAAGACGGGCAAAATCCGGGCGAATTGGCTTATCAAAATGTGTACAAAATTTTTGGGCAATTTATGCCTCAGTCGTACAAAAACGGAATTTGGCTTTGCTCTGTTAGTTTAATCCCAACGATGTTAGCTCTTTCGCAACCAATCGGAACTGCCGGAGAAAAAATAAAAATTATGAAGGAAGGCAAACCCGGAGAATTTTCTCTGCTTGGTATGCCTCTAATTTTTACTTCCAAAGTGCCGACTCAAAATAGTGCCGGAGCGATCGGTTTATACGATTTTTCGAAATACGGAATCCTGCAAAAAGACGACTATCGACTAATGAAATCTGAGCATGCAGAATTTAGGGCAGGGGTCGTACAATGGAAAGGTGAAATTAGACATGATGGACAACCGTTGTTGAATAGTACTCTGATCCTTCGAGACGGAACAGAAGTTAGTTGCTTTGTAATTTTAGGTGCAGTAGCATAAAAAAAAATGACCCCCAGCGAAGAGAGCCATTTTTTATAGGATAATAACCGCAATGAAGCGAGGCACGAAGCGAAGCTCAAAGCGATTTGTCTTATTATATAATAGTTTTTTGAAATAAGCAAGTGCTTAGTATAAAAATAAGGGAGGTGATCCTATGAAGGTTTTAGATGAGTTTGATATAACCGATAGAACGAAATTAAGGCT
>JABUBN010000581.1_pt1 | contig 10704 bp, 6 predicted proteins | sample 7240341 | NCBI WGS metagenome assembly JABUBN01 (sample SAMN07256345, study PRJNA390944) | subsurface metagenome | isolation source: Methane hydrate marine sediment | place: Pacific Ocean: Eastern North Pacific, ODP site | reverse complement strand
AGCACCATCCGCAACAAAAAGTATAGATGGACTGCTGAATAGTGCATTTTTTGCTGTACCCGGCGTATCAAACGAACTAATCAGCTGGGGATTTGTCGGGTCAGCGACATCAAATATCTTTATTCCAGAATTACCATCGGCGAGATAGAGAGTTGTTCCATTCAATTCCAGTCCTTGCGCAATACCATTTGTATTATAAGAACCAATTTCCACAGGGTATAAGGGGTCAGCGATATTCACGATCCTTAATCCGGTTGTGCCATCAGCAAGATAGGCTAGGGTATCTGACACTAAGACATCATAGCACTGACCCGGGGTATCAAAATAACTAACCACTGTGGGTGTTGATGGATTGACAATGTCAATAATGACCAGACCCGAAACCCTTGCTGCCACATATGCATATTCACCTAAAACGAAAATTTCAGTGGGCTGGTCAACATTAAGATAACACTTTCCTACCTGGGTGGGAACAATGGGATTTGCAATGGAAATTACGCAAGATAAAGATTGGGCGAAATCATAAACATCGTGACATTGTCGCCGGGCAGCTGTAAATGATAGATTTCATCGGGTAAAGAGGAATCGGAAAAATCAGCAACCACAAGACCATTTGTGCCATCAGTAATATAACCATAAGTACCATTAACGACAATATCTCCAGCCACCTCAGGGGTTTCAAAATGACCAACCAGGGTTAGATTGGAGGAATGGTCTGGAAATCTACTAGAATTTGGATAAAAAGTGCCATCAGCAGCAAGACGCTGGTTTGAACTGTTGAACCCAGCAATATTAATCCTGAATGCCGAATCCTGGTCTGGAACAGTCCACAAATACTTACCAGTATTCGGCGCACTCGACTCAATGACTGTCCAGTATGATGAATCATAAGATGATGCCTGTCTGCCAATAGAATACCAGATCTTAATGTGATCAATGTCACTACCAACTGATTCCCAGCAGAGATAGTATTTCAAATTCTTGAACATTGTACCACCCTGCTGAGGATAGGTAAGAAAAAGATTATTGGAGTTCGAACCACCAGGGACAAATGTTACAACATGGTCAGTTGAATATACCCCATCATGATATGTCCACAGTGCCCAGTACGGTTCACCACTCCAACCCCAGGTGGTATGGACCTGAACAAAAGTATCACAAGGTGTATCAGTAATAAGATAACCCACGCCAGTTAAAGAATGACCAGACGGAGGAGGCCAGACTTGGGGGTAGTGATTAAAAACATTCCAGTGACATGGTCTGCCCGCATTGATCTCGGTCTTTATCCAGGAAAATTGGTATTGATTCCAGGAACCACCCTGTGGTGATGTTGAACCAGTACAAGCATAGCCATTCCATGTGTTTGCTACAGTAATCATACCATTTCGGATATTGCTAATATATGTCCCCCCAGTCGCAGAATCAGTATACATTGCGATTGCAAGTTCCCTATTGACATTGGCACCATCCTTCCATTGCTCATAGACCATTTCCCAACGCGTGAAGAAATAGTCGACGAGCCGACCATAATGTGGATTAGGGGCATAACTATCCCAATACCACAAAATCATGGATGCCGCAGTTGGTGAACAACCATAGGTCCAATCAATAAAAGGAACATTAGGAATATACTATCCTGTCGTGTGCTAAAATTCGGAGTAGTAAAGTATTTATTCCACTTTTGCCTGGTTAATAACTCAAGCTCTTGATTCGGCTCTGGCTTGTTCCTGAGAAGAAAAGACTTTTCAATCGTCCTGAATGTATTGGCATTAATTAGAATGTCTTTATCTCCAATATTGAACGCACAATACTCTTCACCAGGTCCAAAATAGTAAATCTTCTGGAACTCCGGCTCACAATCTGCCAATGTTCTTGCTTTTTGTAAAATTTTATCAAAGACTGTTTGAGAACGTGGTAATACCCTTGATATTTCATTAATGGGCGATGTTGTATATCTGGCACCCATGACAATTGTAAGGGGGTCATTTTCCCGATTTCGAAAAATCATTGCATAGGCACCTGGTAACTCATCAATTCCGTAATAGGTTATTACCTCATCTAAGTAATGAAAACCAAATTGTTCATTTACAAATCTTTGAGCAAGATTTTCAACTTTGTCATATTGAATGAGATCTGATGCAAAAATTAATCCTACTGTAGAAAGTAAAATGAAGAATCTTTTCATTATTATAACCTCCTGGCCAGGTTAATTATATATTCCGCGCATTGTTTTACACATAATCCTGCGCATGTCCGCCTTAGCGGATAATTAAGTTATCTTTAGACAGGTTGTGGTGCAGGCTAAAAAAGTGCCTGCACCACAACGCAATTCATACTAAAACCCGATTGTTAACCCGATTCGATGTGTCGTCTTTAGAATTCCCTTATTCATATAGGCATAATCTATTTTGAATGACCTTTGTCCTACTTTGAGATTGAAACCAACACCTGTAGTAAGGTTATTGAGTAACCACTCGGTCTCTTCACCCCACTCGGGATAGGTCACCCTATCTTCATCCTCGTCATATACAGGCTCGCCACCAGTCATTGCCCTCATATAATCCATATTAAGATATACCTTATAGCCTGCTCTTAAGAAGAGGGTGTTAAGATAACCATATTCCAAACCGAGGTTGATCGTTTCGTAATTATCATTAGGATGATTTAGATCCAGGGCAACAGTAAGTCTTGATGCATCATTTTCAATAGGATTGATGCCAAACCAAATCTGAACATGAGAGGTAAAGGCGCAGCAGTTGTCTTCAATGTTACCGGGATCCCTTCATACTCAGCTGGGTTATCGGGATAAGGATCATTAACTATATCCAATTGTCTGCCGGCAAACCGGATATCACCGCCAAAATTGCTCATAGCAGCGGCAATCTTCAGACCTTTGAAACCGGTATTATAAATGATTCCGAAATCAACAGCAAGACCTGATGCCGACATATCCATAATCATTTGCTGTACTGCTTTAATACCAAAACCAGCAGCAAGACGATCTGTAAACATCCTGCCAAAAGATATACCGAGTGCCAGATCCGCAGCATTAAAATATCTACCTGTACCAGTATCCTCACGCAGAGTTGTGTTGGGATCATCAACAGTTAAAATCTCCATCTTACCCATTGTCAAAGCAGTAATACTCATACCCAGTGTACCAAACGTACCGAGTGGGAAAACTGCAGAAAGATACTCATGTCTAATATCTGCAATCCACTCATTATGCTGAAATGTAATCTCACGATTTGTTAATGTACCAAGGCCAGAAGGATTCCAGAATGTTGCAGAGGCATCATCTGATAGCGCCACAAATGCCTCACCCATTGCTGCACCTCTACCAATACTAATCTTTAAAAATTGAGCACTCGATGTACCCAATTTCGCAAAATCAGCATAAAGGGGTAACAACAATATGAGAAGTAATCCAATGTATTTCGTTATTCTCATTTTAGCCTCCTATCGAATAACAACAAATTTTCCATGTTGCTCACCAACATCTGATTGAATATGGAATATATAAACACCACTCGAAATTAGCTGACGATTATCAGTCAATAAATCCCACCATTCATCGCCACCCGCACTACCTAAGACCTCCTGCTCTCCGATTCCCGGTTCCAATGTAGAAACATGTGTTATCGTTCTCACAAGCTCACCATTAAGATTAAATATACGAATCGTACACTCTGCCGGCAGGTTGATGAATTTCAAACGCCTGGGATTGAATGTCTGCTGCCACTCATTATGGATAAGATATGGATTGGGCGTAACCTTAACATTCAGCTCAGTAATCTGTGTGGTCTCATCATAATACGCTGGCGTACTGTGAATCTTAAACGACGCACTGACCGGCGCCGGGGCATAATCCGGATTCGCATGCACAACCCAAACATCATTCGTCGATGGCACCACATTAGTCGTCGTCATCGGTCCACCCTTGTTCATACCCACTAAACCACCGTTAATGTATAGGAACTTGGTATTACGCGTGGTCCACGGCGTACCATTCAAAACCAAGGTGTCCGAAACATCCAAATGTGACTGAAAACACCAACCATCTGCTAAACTATCAAAAGCATGATTCGACTCTGGATCATACGGACGGTACGGTATCGTATCACCAGTATATAGATCTATTACCACAACACTGTTCGCATTAGTACCACCAGTCGTCGAATACCACTGCACCTCGTAATCATTACCACGATACGCCCAATAGGCAAAAAAGGACGCCCACGCACCGGGTAATGACGGCGTTAACAATGAATCTGGATACGTACCCGACGCACGCGTAATCTCCTCAAAAATCGACGCGTTTCCCGATATTGAATCGCTGATAAACAACGGCGCCACCACAATACCACGCAGTTCAGAAAACGCATGTTCAATAGTTACGTCCTGATTACCCATCACCACCTTCACACTATCCACAGCCACCTCATTCGCATCCTTTAAATAAGCAGCATACATACCACCCAATGTCGCACTATCATAAACCACCGGAACAAATTCAAGATAAAGCGGATCATCAGTCATTCCCATTGGATACGTTATCACAACCGCAACACTGAGGTCAGCAAGTATAGGATTGCCTGTTAATATCTCAATTGAACACGCTCCCGGCTGATAATTAGCTGGGTCCCGACGCGGGGCTGCTGAAACACCCACTGCACCACTCTCAAACCATATGGGCCTGCCATACTCATTACCTAAAGTGTCCAAATCCTTCACCCAGTTATAATCAAATGCCGTGACCGCATAGTAGTAAGTAAAACCATTGCGCACATCAGTATCTATATAATAGTGCACAAGACCCGTATTATTAGCATAAATTTCGGTAGCTGCACTGTCGTCAAACACAATATCATCATAAAGGTCATATCGTCCAAGGAGTGTCCAATCCTGGCTGTTTAAACTTTTCCATACTCCATAACCCTGAAAATCGTACTCTACATAAAAGGAATCATAAAGTGCAGGCTTAGTTGGATCGCTCACAACTTCATAATAGGGATCTGCATATGTTTCTGCATCATTATACCAGATTATGGTGATTTGGGCATCTCCTGGAATACAGGTCAATATTGGTGGTGCTGGTGGACCGGGTAAGAGCCAGTTCTGATCATAAATTAATTGAGCAACAACATCAACTTGAACAATAGCACTATCTGGTGCCTCGTCAGGCCCAGACCGGGCTGCACACATAACACCAACGAGCACTATTACTGATGAATCAGCACCGAGCTCAAATGGACCACTGCACTGCACAAACCTCTGGTCAGCCTCTTCAGGTATCACAGTATCATACTGTACATAGACCCCGGTAATGTAATTATATCCTGCCATGCACACATACCGCTCATTATCTCTGCCCGGCTCAAGGTCTAATGTGAATCGCATGAACGACTGCATACCTAATTGGGGAATCTCAGAAGGATCACGCCAGTCCGGAGTACCATCAGCATCAACATCCCATTGAGACGGGTCTACATGGTACCAAAAATACATACTGTCACGTTCATACTGGTCAGGAATACCATCATTATCCTTATCCGCACCTTCTACTAAATCATAAGGACTCTGCAAATAATCAAAACCAATAACACCCGGGAAAGCACCCCAACCTGCTTCTGGTGCATTCTGCCATTGATAGCCGAGATTGTCAATCCATAATGTATCAATACCAATTATGAATTCTTGTCCTACAATACCCGAGCAGATATCATTGCCTTGTCCTGCCTCATTACCAATATCATTATCTGTAGCAACGCCAAACCAACAATCAGTCAAATCGCTGCCACTAACATTCTTAATTTCGTACTGTACAAAGATAATATCTGCGGTTGTACTCAGGTTCCAGGCATATACAGTCTGGTATACCTCAAGCCCAATCGGCCTGGTATCACCAGGCATATGATACTGTTCATCTAAATCATTGTACACACACCAGGAATCCTGATGTGATTTTGTCGCTTGTGGTGCCATGGGCAATGTAGCTGCAGTTGGAGGCCAGTCGGTCGGATACATAAATATTATCGCATCCTCATGACTCACCTGCCATCCTGCCATGCCTGGCACATACTCGGATTGACCACCACTAGGACCATAACCGATCGTCACGAGTGTATCGTTGTCAACAATTGTGCCAAACCAGGACCCTGCTCCATAAATGTAGCTCTCACCACTATTTACAGGCCACCACATACCAGCATTATTACCGGTTTCATCCTGGCCAAATTTACCAAAGTTAGAGACGCACATTTCAATATTATTAATATTGTGCCTTTTTACCTCAAAAGCACGGCCCGACTGCACCGGATATTTAGTTCTGCCCAAAGCAAAAACCATGGTCAACAGAATAAGAAATGCTATCTTTTTCATTATATCCTCCTATAGATTAGAACCCGATACCTATACCTAATCTCATGGTAAATGGTCTATTCCAATTTCTCGGATCACGATAATAATCCTCTATTGCCAGCATATAATCCTGTTTTTTCTCGACCGGAGTAATTAAACCATCATGGTCATAATCAGCCTGGGGTGAATAACGAGAACTCGTCATCGAAATATAACCAAATTGACTCAAACCCGGCTCAGGATCACCATGATCATCAGGCTCACCAGTCGTCCTGTAGACATTTGTTACCTGCTCAGTATCAAAGAGATTGAAAATCATACCGTTCAATATCATATTGAGTGGACCAATACTTACCTGACGACTGAAATTCCAGTTGACATTCCAATAACCAGTCATACGCGCTGAATTCTCATCACCAAGCCTGTTTCCTCTGAGATCAAAAGGCGTATATGGATGACCTGAATGATAGGAAAAAACAAACGAGCTTGAGAATTCCTGGAGCAGTACAAAGAAGAAATCCTGGGGAAACGCAAGATCAAAATTGGCATTAAGTGTATGCCGCTCATCAAAATCGAGCCAGTAATCAATGACCGGTACATCAATGTCCCATTGATAATGATCATAATACCACTCAGTCGCACTAGCTGCTGTACCCTTGGCAAGCTGAAGCGTGTAATTAATACCAAATGCCCACATATCTGACATCCGTTTCTGGATATTCAACTCAAACCCCTTAATACTACCATAATCAACATTAAAGAACATGTAATAGGATAGAGGGATTGCCGGAACTTCTCGAAGCTGGGTCAAATCATAAACATCCTTGAAAAAGGCAGTAAACCCAACCGCAAAAACATCAGTAAGCTGGTTTTCAATACCAAGTTCATACATCACGGTCTTCTGCGGCTTAAGATTAATATTACCAACCTGTGTATTACCGCGAAGTATGGCGAGTCTGATAACACCTGTATCATTCGTAGTATACATATCGTCAAACGCAGGAATCTGGAAATAATGACCATAATTGAACCGCAATTTCATACGGTCAGTAACCGGTAAAGAAAAACCAAGACGCGGGGAAATCGTATAATTCGGCTCTGACTCAATAATCGTGTCGTTCATGAAATTTTCCGGCTCGGCAAAGGTATATGCCTTGGCATCAAAATAATCAACCCTGACACCCAAACGAGCAATAAGACCCTCAAAATCCATCTTGTCCTGAATATAATAAGCGATCTTATACGGAGTTCGATCATAATATTCCCAGAAAGGATTCGCATCAAAAGGAAGATTATTATTAGCATTTTGCATATTATACTGGGTAAAATCAAGACCCGTCTTAAACTCATGGACCTTACCAACTGAATGGATAATGTCAAAACGGCCCTGATAATCCCTATTATGCAGATACATCCAATAACGGTAATCACCTGTTGTATAGAATCTTCCCTCAAGTGCATATGGACTTTTACGTAATGCCGCAACATCACGCGTGGTATATTCCTCATGGTACGGTATCAGACTGTCAATAAGAATGTTCCTGAAAGTAAGATCATGTGCTGCCAGCCACTCGGTATCAAAAAGATATGGTATAAGATGTTCTGCATACAGTCGGTAATCTTCATACCACTTTCGATCATTCTCTTCTTCCCATACATAATCCCGGTTTCCGTAAACACGTTCATAATCAGTAACACCGAGCTTTAATGAAGCAAGGGTCTTTGCCGTCGCCATATAATTGAATGTGGCTGAGGTAATCCAGCTTTTCATTCGGTTCATTGGCCTCTGGTCAAAGTACTTTAAATCATAACGATGGCTACTGGTCCAGTCACCCCATCCATAGGGCACATACTGAACACGCTCATTATGTGCTGATATTGTAACCTTACCTTTTGCATTAGGAAACAAATACGAGAATCGCGCCTGTGACCGGTGTTCATCTCGGGGCGAGGGGATAAAGTATAATGCTTGTTGATACGCATCAGTCCTCATATACTCACCAGAAACAAAATAGCGGAATCTGGACGCTCCGGGCAAAGGTCCACCAAATGATAAATTATAGATATTATACCCAAAAGCTAATTCATCAAAACTCGAGAACATTGCATCACCAAGATAACGAAAACTCCCAGTATGCTTTGTACCACCTTCTTTGGTAATAATATTAACAATACCCGAAAGGGCATCTCCATACTCAGCATCAAAACCACCACTCACAATTGTAATCTCTTGCACTGCTGAGGGCGATATAGCTGTAGACTGTGTGTTGAAATGAGGTACCTTGGTGGCAATACCATCCACATAATAGGTAATCTCCGTAGATCTGCCGCCGCGAATATGGGTTCCCAGATCACTCTGCACAACCCCGGCTTGAAGAGTAATCACCTGGTTGATTGTCGTCACGGGCAACCGCGCTACCTCTGAAGACGTTACCGCACGACCCGTCTGGGTCTGTGAAATAACAACCATGGGACGCTCGGCAACCGCAGTAACTCCCTTAACTTCAATCAATGTAGGACGCACACGAAAATTGAGCAACGTGGTCTGGTCAGCATTGACAATGACATTCGTATATGTGTAAGGGTCATAACTTATATAAGACGCAACAACCTGGTATGTTCCAACCGACACAAAAAGAATCGTATAATCGCCCTGCTCATCCGTTGCGGCACCCAATTCAGTCCCTTCGACAATAACGTCGGCACCAATCAGAGGCTCCCCTGTTTCAACATCTATTACCCTACCAGATATCTTTCCGTATTCAGATGCGAACAGGAATACCCCTATAAAAATAAAGCATAAGAGCTTTTTCATTGTACACCTCCTATCCTGACCGGAATGAGCCACACAAGAGCCTTGTAATCTTTTTCTGGGAACCCATAGTAGTAAACATCATTAGCCACGACTTCGAAATAGAGATTTGTAATACCTTGACCCGATATTACAAATTCATTAATAGTTACTCCTAAATTCACTCTCTCGCCTCCGCAAGAAGCAAAGAATTCACAGTTACTTGCATCAACATTACTAAGTGGGTCAAGCGTAATTATTACACTAAGGATTTCACCATCTTCAAATTCTAAAAGGGAATCGAGTCCTCTGAATCTATTCATACAGTGTCCAGTATCCAATGTATCATAACTTGCAGTAATTATTGTATCTTCTGCTCCATTGCTGTGTATCAGTACAATTTCATCAATGTCTGGTATTTCTGTCCCGGGTGCAGGAAAGCTGTATGTACCATATGCTAAACGTTTTAATTCCCAATCTAATGGTTCAATGAGTGCGTATGTTGTGTCGCCGGTTTCCTGGTCGACTGTTGGGGTCGTATCTCTTCTTGGCTCAAAGAATATGAGCCTTCTACCATTGCCGATTACATCTACGGTATCATAATATGGAGTAGAATTAGTATCCACTGTACCAATGCACCAGATAGTATCTCCAGTTATAGGGTCAACTTCGGCTGAATCATAATAAGCCGTGTATTTCAAATCAGCATGAATTAACGACCTCACTGCGAATGTGTCATAAATATAAACTGTACAGGTTGTATCCTTGGCAAACCAGAAATCGAGTGTAGAATCTCTCTGGGGTAGTTCCGTGGCACACGAATCAACATGCTGTTTTATCATGAATGTATCATCACGCATGTAAAGATCGGCTTCGATAAATAGAACCTCACCCATGGCAAGAGGGATATACGTAGGATCAAACATGTCGTCAGTCACAAGCAATATTGGGTTAGCATCAAGCAAAGATTCAATTGCTTCGATATCCTCAGGAGTTCCCTCGTAGTCATCTGGATATGGCTCATTACCGCAGGCAATAATAAATATACCTACAATAATCAAGAGGTTTAGAAGGTATCTCTTCATTATTCCTCCTTTCTTCATTATTATCCTCCTGGATTTTATATTGAATATGTGTAGTATATAAACCTAATACTTCCACACATTCTTTCTCTATCCTTCCTCTTACTTTTTCTTATTTTTTTGATTACATCACCTCCTTAGTTTATCTCTTTACATTATAATAGATTTCACCATATTGTCAAGTAGTGAAATTTTTGCCTTATCAACCGCCGGTCAATCGGAAGTTTATGGGTATTGATACCCAAACACGCACATACTTATCACGCTGCTTTGCCGGCGTAAATTTCGCCTTGCGCGCCGCAGCAAGCGCCGCCTGATCCAACATCTGATTACCACTCGACTTCAAAACCTGGGCATCAATAATACTCCCATCAATATCAACCAATGCCTTGATCACTGTATTACCCTCAATCCCCGCCTTCCGCGCTAACTCCGGATACCGGGGCTTCGGAATATTGATCGGCTTGGGCT
>JABUBN010000580.1_pt1 | contig 10708 bp, 9 predicted proteins | sample 7240341 | NCBI WGS metagenome assembly JABUBN01 (sample SAMN07256345, study PRJNA390944) | subsurface metagenome | isolation source: Methane hydrate marine sediment | place: Pacific Ocean: Eastern North Pacific, ODP site | reverse complement strand
AGATGGGGCTGGTAATGTTTATGTTACTGGTTATAAGTTTGTGTCCAGACTTTAGTCCCTTCCGAATCGTACTTTCCCACCCAGATCTTCCAGAGGCCTGCATCCGACTCGCAACCAGTAACATAGACATTGCCACTCCCATCAACTGCAATGCCCCAGCCTTCATCGGACTCATCGGCTGCGCCATTATAAGTTTGTGTCCAGACTTCGTCCCCATCTGAATCGTATTTCCTCACCCAGATGTTATTCGACTCTCCGCTAACCCACTCAAGACCAATAACATAGACATTGCCACTTCCATCAACTGTTATGCCAAAACCATAATCGTTACCATTGTAGGTGCCATTGTAAGTTTGTGTCCAGACTTCGTTCCCATCCGAATTATACTTCCTCACCCAGATATTAAGCAACTCCTCTGTAACAAACTCAGAACCAGCAAGGTAGACATTGCCACTTCCATCTACTGCTATGCCAAAACCATAATCGTCATCATTGTCCGGACCATTATAAGTTTGTGTCCAGACTTCGTTACCATCCGAATCGTACTTCCTCACCCAGATATTAAGAGACTCCTCTGTAACTTCCTCATACCCGGTAACATAGACATTGCCACTGCCATCAACTGCTATGCCATAGCCACAATCCTCACCATGGTCTGTACCATCGTGAGTCCTTGTCCAGACTTCGTTACCATCCGAATTATACTTCCTCACCCAGATGTTATCCAACTCTCCCGTAACCGACTCCCAACCAGTAACATAGACATTGCCACTAGCATCAACTGCTATGCCACGACCTTCATCGATCCAACTGGCTGGACCATTATGAGTCCTTGTCCAGAGCACATCTCCTTCTGCCCCGAAAATAGCCCCGCAGAGAAGAAGAGACAAAATAACCAACAAAACAGAAATTTTCCGCATTTTTCTCCTATTATGAATTGGGCCTATGCATCCTATTTCAGAATGGCTACCTTCTTGGTAGCTTTTATTCCCGGACCTTCTACATAGACTATATAAATTCCTGAGGCTACCACACCATTTTCTTTGTTCCTACAATTCCATTCAATGAAATCCTGAACTCCAGACACACTTTTACTTTTCTCCCAGACAATTAGACCCCGCAAGGTGAAAATCTTCACATTTACTGTCCCCGACTCGTCGGGCTGGAAATGAATCTTTGCCTTCTCGCCCTTCCGAGGATTGACATATCCTTTCTCTCCTCCCTGAATTTTTACCTCACTTTCCACTGGAGGATCAAAATGTTCGCCATATGCTCCCTCATACTTCCTCACCCAGATGTTGAACCCCTCCCCTGTAACCGACTCAGCACCAGTAACATAGACATTGCCACTTTTATCAACTGCTATGCCATAGCCTTCATCATCATCATTGGCTATGCCATTATAAGTCTTCGTCCAGACTTCGTCACCACCCGAATTATACTTCCTCACCCAGATGTTAAGCTCCTCTATTGCATCATAATACTCATAACCAGTAACATAAACATTGCCACTGCCATCAACTGCAATGTCATAGCCTTCATCCTCATCATTGGCTGGACCATCATGAGTCCTTGTCCAGACTTCCTCCCCATCCGAATCGTACTTCCCCACCCAGATGTTCTCCCATTCCCCTGTAACAAACTCATAACCAGTAACATAAACATTACCAGCCCCATCAATTGCAATTCCATTGCCACGATCGTCCCCGTCGGCTGTACCATTATAACTTCTTGTCCAGACTTCATTCCCATCTGAATCGTACTTCCTCACCCAGATGTTACGCTGCTCCCCTGTAACACTCTCATAACCAGCAACATATACATTGCCACTGCCATCTACTGCTATGCCATAGCCTCTATCGTAATCACTGGCTGTACCATTATAAGTCCTTGTCCAGATTACATCTCCGTCTGTATCGTACTTCCTCACCCAGATGTTACTGTCTTGCCCATCAACATACTCAGAACCAGTAACATAGACATTGCCGCTACCATCAACTGCAATGCCCTCACCACAATCGTACTGATTGGCTGTGCCATTGTAAATGTCTGTCCAGACTTCGTCCCCTTCCGAGTTATACTTCCTCACCCAGATGTTACTGCCTTGTCCATCAACATACTCAGAACCAGTAACGTAGACATTGCCCCTGCCATCAACTGCAATGCCATAGCCTTCATCCCAACCATCGGCTGTACCATTATATGTCCTTGTCCAGACTTCGCTCCCATCTGAATCGTACTTCCTTACCCAGATGTTAAAAAACTCATCTATGACTTCCTCATAACCAGTAACGTATACATTGCCACTTCCATCAACTGCTATATCATAACCTAAATCCCACTCATTCGCTGCACCATTATAGGTCCTTGTCCAGAGCACATCTCCTTCTGCCGCAAAAATAGTTCCGCAAAAAACGAAAGACAAAATAACCAACAAAATATAAATTTTCCGCATTTTTTCTCCTATTATGAATTGGGGCTGTGTATACTATTTCAGAATTGCTACCTTTTTGGTAGCTTTTATTCCCGGACCTTTCACATAGACCACATAAATTCCCGAAGCTACCACATCATTATCTTTGTTCCTGCAATTCCATTCTATGAAATCCTGGGCTCCGGACACACTCTTACTCTTTTCCCAGACAAGTAGACCGTTCAAGGTATAAATCTTCACATTTACTCTTCCCGACCCACTGGGCCAGAAATGGATCTTTGCTACCTCACCTTTTCGGGGATTAACATATCCTTTTTCTCCTCCCTGAATTTTTACATTACCAGCCACCCCACCAGGCATCTCAGCTATCTCTTTAACTCTCAGACTCAGAGGTTTCTCCTCCCGGGCTCCAAATTTCTCCACTGCCTCAACTGTAAAAGAATAATTACCTATCTCTATAGGAGTTCCGGAGATAACCCCATCAGAACCCAGACTCAAGTCGGAAGGTAAACTGCCTGAGGAAACGGTCCAATTTATCGGTGGAGTACCGCCGCTACTGGAAAGTTTCTCCCTGTAACGGTAACCCACCGTTGCTTCTGGGAGAGAATCAGTAATTATGGTAAATGGACACGCATACTTCCTAACCCAGAGGTTATCTTCTTCCCCTATAACATACTCATAACCAGCAACATAGACATTGCCACTGCCATCTACTGCTATGCCATAGCCTTCATCGTCATCATTGGCTGGACCATTATAAGTCCTTGTCCAGACTATATTTCCATCTGTATCATACTTTCTCACCCAGATGTTAGTCCCCTCCCCTGTAATTATCTCACAGCCAGTAACATAGACATTGCCACTGCCATCTACTGCTATGCCATAACCAAGATCGTCATCATTGTCTGTTCCATTATAAGTTCTTGTCCAGACTACATTTCCATCCGAATCGTACTTCCTCAACCAGATGTTCCGTTTTTCTCCTGTGACCCACTCAGAGCCAATAACAAAAATATTACCACTTACATCAACTGCTATGCCCCGGCCACGATCGTGACTATTGGCTGTACCATTATGAGTGCTTGTCCAGAGTTCGTAACCATCTGAATCATACTTTCTTACCCAGATATTACTCTTTTCCTTTTTAACTGTCTCATAACCAGTAACATAGACATTGCCACTTGCATCAACTGCCACGGCATACCCACGATCCTGACTATTGGCTGCGCCATTATAAGTCTTTGTCCAGACTACATTTCCATCCGAATTGCACTTTCTCACCCAGATGTTCCGTTTTTCCTCTTTACCAACCCACTCACAACCGGTAACATAGACATTACCAATCCCATCAACTGCAATGCTACGGCCACGATCGTGACCGTTGGCTGTGCCATTATAAGTCCTTGTCCAGACTTCGCTTCCATTTGTATCGTATTTTCTCACCCAGATATTGCTTTTTTCCTTCTTAACCGTCTCATAACCAGCAACATAGACATTGCCATCTCCATCTACTGCTATGCCATAGCCTTCATCGTCATCATTGGCTGTACCATTATAAGTCCTTGTCCAAATCTCATATCCATCTGAACTATACTTCCTCACCCAGATGTTAGACTCTTGCCCGGTAACTGTCTCATAACCAGTAACATAGACATTGCCATTCCCATCAACGGCAATGCCAGAGCCTACATCGAAACCATTGGCTATACCATTATGAGTCCTTGTCCAGACCACATCTCCTTCTGCCGCAAAAATAGTTCCATAAAAAAGAAAAAATAAAATAACCGCCAAAACAGAAACTTTCCGCATTTTTCTCCTTATCTTCCTGTAGCAGCAAAGCGCTGTCATTGCGAACGAAGTGAAGTCCCGATTCATCGGGACCGCGCTCCTTTTCCCGATTTTCAATCGGGACTCGCAGTGACACGATTATGTAACAGAGCTATCGCTCTGCAGCTACATCTAACCACTGCTTCGGCCAGTGACTAACAAACTGGCTCTTAGCCCACATTACTCTTTTAAGATAACCAGGTTATCTCTATGGATTACCTCATCGTAATCTTTATATCCCAGAGTTTTCTCTATCTCAGAAGACTTCTTTCCCTTAATTTTTTCTATCTCATCAGACGAATAGGAAGTCAATCCCCGGGCAAATTCCTTTCCTTCCATATCCACTACTGCCACGCAGGCTCCTGTATTAAATCTACCTTCCACTCCACTAATCCCCGAAGGCAGCAAACTCTTTCCTCTTTTCAGGAGTGCTTCTTTGGCTCCTTCATCAACAGCAATCTTCCCTTCTATTTTGGTATCAAAAGCTATCCAGCGTTTGCGGGATACTATTTTCTCCTTTGCCGGGAGAAATTTTGTTCCCGGGTTCTCTCCCTCCCAGATTTCTCTCAGGACTTTTTCTTTATTACCATTGGCAATGAACATTGTAATGCCGCTGGCAGTGGCAATCTTGGCTGCCTCAAGCTTGGTTACCATTCCCCCGGTTCCTCTCTGGCTTCCCCTGCCACTGGCTTTCTCTTCCAGCTCAGGAGTAATCGCTTCTATCTCCTTTATTAATTTCACTTTCCTTTCTACCCGGGGGTCTTGAGAAAAGAAGCCATCAACATCGGTTAAAATCACCAACTGGTCAGCCTCTACCTTACTGGCAACCAGTGCGGAAAGCCGGTCATTATCTCCAAATTTAATCTCTTCTACAGCAACTGTATCGTTCTCATTTACCACAGGAACCACACCCAGGCTAAGAAGGGTCAACAGGGTATTTCTGGCATTGAGATACCTCTGTCGCTGGGCGAGGTCATCAGAGGTCAATAGAACCTGAGCCACCAGGCGATTATGTTTTCTGAAAAATTTCTCGTATATACTCATAAGATAGCCCTGCCCGATACTCGCCAGTGCCTGTTTTTCGCGGATGGAGCCACCCTGCAATTTCAACCTTCCCAGTCCCGCGCCGATTGCACCAGAAGTCACAATGATTACCTCTGCACCCGAGTTGAGGAGTTCCGCCACATCGTCCACAATCCTCTCTATAGTGACTTCATTGATAACTCCGGAAGGTTTGGTTAAAACAGTGGTGCCAATCTTTATCACTACTCTCTTTTTCATTTTTTTAATTTTCTCCTGACCGCCTGAAGTAGTTCTTTTATACCTTTTCTGGTAAGAGATGAGATGGGATAGATTCTCTTTTTAATCCGGGAACGAAATTTTTTTAAATTGGTTGCTGCGGAGGGAATGTCCATCTTATTGGCAACAACTATCTGGGGCTTTTTCAGCAGTTGGGGACTGAAAGCTTTCAATTCTTTATTAGTTGCTATATAATTGTCGAAAGGACTCGCTCCTGCATAGCCCTGAATGTCCACCAGGTGAACCAAAACTTCAGTCCTTTCGATATGGCGTAAGAACTGGTCACCCAAACCCTTACCTTTATGGGCATCAGCAATTAGTCCGGGAATGTCTGCTACTATGAAACTTTCGTCTTCGCCAAGCCGGACTACTCCCAGGTTGGGTGCTAAAGTAGTGAAGGGATAATCGGCAATCTTTGGGCGAGCACTGGAAATAACTGAAAGAAGGGTCGACTTTCCGGCATTAGGATATCCCAGAAGACCCACCTGGGCAATCAACTTCAATTCCAATTTTAAAGTGACAGTCTCTCCAGCCCCACCTTCTTCGGCAAAGCGTGGAACACGCTCTCGGCGCGACTTGAACTTCGCATTGCCCCTTCCACCCCGACCGCCGCGTGCCACAACAACACTCTGTCCCTCATCCACTAAGTCACCGATTACTTCCTCTCCCTTATAGATAAGGGTTCCACAGGGTACCTTTAAAATTAAATCTGCTCCCGCCTTCCCGAAGCGATTGTTTCCCGACCCGTGGGTGCCTTTTTGGGCTCGATAATGGGGCTGGCGGGAGAAATCGAGGAGAGTCTTGATGCTGGAGGAGGCTACCAGAAGGATGTTACCACCTTTCCCACCGTCTCCTCCATCCGGGCCGCCGCGAGGAATAAACTTCTCGCGTCGAAAGGAAACACAGCCATTGCCCCCATTTCCGGCTTGTATAAATATTTTCGCCTGGTCAATGAACATACAAGCCTTCTTTACTGGTAGACGCTGACTCGTTTCCTTTTCTTACCAAAACGCTCAAAAATAACCCGGCCTGAAATTAAAGCAAACAGGGTGTCGTCTCTTCCCTTACCTACATTAAATCCCGGGTAGAATTTCGTACCTCTTTGACGAATTAAAATGCTACCTGCGGATACAAATTGACCGGCAGAAGCTTTCAATCCCAATCTTCGTCCTGCACTATCCCGGTTATTTCCTGTAGAACCTTGTCCTTTCTTGTGAGCCATAAAAGTCACCGCCTTTTAAAGTCAGACTTTTTTTATTTCCTTTATTTTTACTGCCGTATATTGGTGTCTATGCCCCTGTGTTCTCTTATAGCCTTTCCGCCGCCGTTTCTTAAAAACTATAATTTTCTTTGCCTTAAAATGCCTTTTGACCTCTGCTAATACTGTTCCTTTATCAATGTAGGGCCTTCCTATCTCTACTTTTTCACCATTTACCAATAGGAGGATATTATTCAATTCGATAATATCTCCAGGTTTATTACTAGTCTTCTCAATATTTACCACCGACCCTTCTTCCACCTTATACTGTTTTCCAGCAGTCTCGATTATTGCATACATAACTCCACCTCAGATAAAATTTGTTTTAATAATTTTATATATTTATTCCCCTTTTGTCAAGTTTAAAGGAGTAGCGGAGCAAAGCTCCGCGTCAATAAATCCCCTCTCCCTAATGGGGAGAGGGTTAGGGTGAGGGGGATGTAACTGCAGAGCGATAGCTCTGTATTGTAGGGGCGACACTCCGTGGTCGCCCAAAAGAAAGGACGGCACAGAGTCCGTCCCCTACAGAGAAGGCAAAGCTTACGCTTTGCAACTACAAAGGAGAAATAAAAAAACCGCTAACGTCATATTATCCGCCAGCAGTCATTATATAACTTCTTTATTACTTTAAAATCTGGCACTGAACGATATTCTATGGGTTTCACCCAGGTCACCAAAGGGAACAAAAGAATAATCCATCTGATACCCAAAAAGCCTCATCCCCAAACCTGCTCCCAGGCCAAGAAAATCACCAATCTTCTCATCTCCTCTATTAACCACTGCGCTAAGGAGTCTACCAACATAGCCAGCCCTCAGAGCTAGTAGACTAAACGGCCAGTATTCAGTCCCCAAGCTCAAAGTAGTTCTCTTTTCAATAAGTTGATGTTTCACATCGAGGGCTAAAATCAACCCGGGAACAAATCTATATCCCACTCCCACGGTTAAGGTTAAAGGAAGAGAATAGGGCTCATTAATGAATTTCATTTTCGGACCCAAATTCTGCAAAGTAAAACCAAGACTCAATCCTTTGACTGGCATCTTATAGATACCGCCCAAATCAAAAGCTATGCCGTAGGCATCCTCGTCCTCTATCTTTTGCTGGATGAATCTTAGATTTACTCCCAGGTTCATCGACTGACTCAATTCTCTACTATAGGATAGTGCTACAGCCAAGTCATAGGCAGTAAATCCTCCGCTCAACTTTTCTCTATTCTCTCCTCGCCTCTCCATCTCTCCCATACTGAGATAGCTAAAACTTCCGGCAAATGTTCCCAGTTTACTCGTCGGATGAACATAACCCAGAAAATCGTAGCGAATATCCGTTATCCATTCTGTATGCATTGCTGAAATTTCTCTCTTTTCCAGTCCAGCCAGCCCCGCTGGATTCCAATAGATGGCATTAGCATCATCAGCCACTGCCACAAAAGCACTGCCCATACCAATCGGTCTTGCTCCCACGCCAAGTTTCAAGAAGGCTGCTCCGGTACTACCCCCATAAGCAAAGGTAGAACCTAAGAGTTGCAAGATAAGAAACAAAACTAATGCCTTAAAACATCTATTCATCTTCACCACTTCTCTCTTCCTTATATTTAGCAATTACACTTCTCTCTACCATCTTTCTTAATAGCCTCTTAATAATTTTGAAATCCTCTGGCCACAAGACCCAGGAACCCTTCTTTCCTTCCAGAATCCGACATTCAATAAACAGAGAATCATTAAACACCACCCTGGCTGTAAAATATTCCTCGTTAGAGAAGAGCCCGGCCACCTTGTAACTGACACTTTTTGTCTTCTCTTCTGAAGGTTCTCCTGACTCTATGGCGTTGATAATAGATTCTTCAAGATATTCATCTTCGATTTCTATTCCCATAGGAAGGTTCAGTTGAGTCCCACTACTGGTAATTACCAATTCGATACTATTTATCTCAATAGAATCGTTCAAAACAATCTGAGCTATACCTTCTTCTATTTCTATTTCTGTAACAGAGAATCTATTTTGCGTCTCCCCATTTACTAAAGATGCAAGAAAAAAGATAGATATTAAAGCTACCACCAAACTCATCCTTATTAACTTTATCACCGTTATCACCTCTCTCACTTAACTATCGCAAGCTTTTTGACTACCTTGATTTCTTTCTCTCCCAATTTTCTCGCCCGGATTAGATAGATGTAAACTCCGCTGGCGACACTGGAGACATTCCAGCGATATTCGTATGCATACTTGTCATTTATGATTTCAGGTGTATCTGTTATTTCCGAAAAATGGATTAATTCTCCGGCAATGTCATAAATATTTATCTCCACTCTATCTGCAATACCCGATTCAAAATGTATCGTCGGCGACTTCCCTCTTTTAGCGGGGTTAGGAAAACTATATACTTCCCCAAGTTCAAAAGTAGGGTCAGGGCCAGGACTAACTGCCGCCACTCGTGAAAGACTCCTAACCACATCTTGCGTGGCGACTTCCACAGGAAGTCCAAATACCTGAACCCGTCCATTGCCTCTATCAACCACATGCACATTCCCATCACTACCAAAAGCTATTCCGCCGGGATTATCGAACTCTCCTCCGGGAATTTCTCTCTTTCGGTGGCTTTTACGTCTCTTTTTTCCTCTTCCCCATTCCACTAAGAAGTTTCCATACTTATCAAATTTCTGAATGCGATTATTCCCCTGGTCTGTAACATAGATATAACCTTCTTGAGTTACAATTATTCCATCGGGGTTGTGAAATTGTCTTGGTTCACTCCCTTCACCAGTTCCTATCACCATCACAAGCTCACCCTGCGGGTTAAACTTCAGCACCCGCTCCTGGAACTGGTCAGCTACATATATATTTCCATCGCCATCCACAGCAATAGACCCTGGTTTATAGAATGTCTTCTGTTTCCACCAACGCCAGTGGTCTTTCCAGTGGCGATGGTCTTTATCAAATATGGACGTGTGAATTGTCGCATTTTCTATCAGTTCACCTTCGGCAGTGAACTTTTGTATCCGGTTATTGAACCTATCAGCCACATAGACATTCCCCTCTCCATCCAGCGCCACGCCTACAGGCCAGTTAAATGTAAACTGACAATGTCCAGATATCTTATCGGGTTTCGACCAGCGGCGATGGGAACCATCCCACTTACCAAAACCCCCACCACCTATCTGCATCAACAGGTTTCCCTGAGGGTCGAGTTTCACTACCCGATTATGCAATCGGTCAGCAACCCACATATTCCCTTCACTATCAACCGCAATCCCTTCCGGCATAGCCAGCCATTTATGACCATGCCAGCCTCCCTTTGCTCCACCCGACGAACTCTTTCCATCCCGACCCGGTTTGTCAAATACTCCGACCACATTACCATCAGAATCGAACTTCACTACTCCGGCAAGTTTATGGCTGGTAACATAGCTGTAGTTTTCTTCATCAATAGTTATGTATGCCGGCTCAAACTTAGGGGTACGTTTACGGCCTTTCCCTGAATATGTGTAAGCGAACAGAAATTCAGGCTCACCCACAAAAACCGCTACTGTGGACATTCCCAGGTTTCCCACTTTATCCCACGCACTCAATCTCAGAGTATAATATTCCTGCTCCAACCCCGTGGTATCCCAGAGACCAAGTTCACTCTCAGTCACAGGATTGGTGCTTTCTTTTATTGTAAGGAAATTAAGTGGAACCACTATTCCGGTGGCAAATGCTAATTCATATCCGTCAAATAGCTCACCATCCGCAGTGCCAATTACAGGGAAGATACCACTAAAGATTTTGCAAACTCCCTCACTATCAGAAGAAGGAGAGATAAGAACTGTTTCCGGCGGAGTATTGTCCAGAGTAACAGCAAGAGATTTTACTTCCTCTTCATTATCCATATTGTCAATGCTATAATATTCAATTA
>JABUBN010000579.1_pt1 | contig 10719 bp, 8 predicted proteins | sample 7240341 | NCBI WGS metagenome assembly JABUBN01 (sample SAMN07256345, study PRJNA390944) | subsurface metagenome | isolation source: Methane hydrate marine sediment | place: Pacific Ocean: Eastern North Pacific, ODP site | reverse complement strand
ATCAATAACGCGCTTGGAATTACCGAAAATTCTAAAGAAAGAACACCAAATAAAACTAAAATAACATTTCCTGTAAGGGGACCTAGCGCAAAAAGTATAAAGATAATTACTTCGATTCGCTTTGATGTTTTTTTCGGTTCCATATTCATGACGATTAATCTATTCATTTTTTAACAAGTATACAATAAAAAATATGTGTCTAATATTAAACTCTGTGCATTAAAAGATAAAAATAAAAAAAAGAGAAAAATTATTTAGATTTATGAAATTTGAAGCGCGATTTGAGAGAAAAAGGTGGTAACCATTATAACAAACAAAATAGCGCTAGCAAGGATAAGATATATCCGTCTTGATTTTTCATCAAATTGATCGTTTAGAGCAAAACTAAAAAATGCTACGACAATAAAGAATAATCCGATATTTACCCCTATTCTCGCAATATTTCCGACAATAACTACTTGAAAATCCATCCAATAATAAAGAAGAGTAGTTCTTTCAAGCTTTTCGACGTAGTCGTTATAACCATATAATCCTTGCATGTAATTCATTTTGTTTTGTTGGTTTTCTATAAGGAACCATGTATAAGCGTTATCTGCGATAGATTTACTGATCATGAGTATTGTACCAAACATTATTGCTACTACTAATCCATAAATAAGGAACTTAGTGGCCTTCTTCTTGTCCATTATTGGTAACAAGTCATACAACTTTACTTTTCTATCTTCCGTCCCCATTTTATATCACCTAAGATAATTTGCTTTTAAAACTGATATTAAAGCGACCATAAGGTAAATCAAGATAATGAGTACCCCTATAAGAATAAAAATATTATATAACGTTTCTCCTGGGCCATCTACTTTTATTTGGATGTCAAATAAGACGTTTATATCGGAAGCTGGACCACTATTTGAGCCATAAACGACTACATAGTAATCACCTGGCCAAGATATCAGTGAATAACCAGCTGTATCTCCCATAAATTCTATATAGAAATATATTCCATCGTTAGGCAAAGTTAAGGAATTAGCTTCATCTGTACTTCCTGCGGGAGAAGTACCATAGCCAAACTTAGAATAAACAAACTGCAAGCCAGTTACTAAGCTAGTAGTACTATTCATACTATAAGCTCTCTGGTACGCGCTGTTAGCTAAAATTATTATGGTGACAGATGAATTTGGATAAAAATCAGAAATTACAATTATTAACTTTTGATCTTTATTGAGTGTTACTGGATAAGCGAACGCATCAATCATCCCATCCGCACTATCTTCTTGAATAATTTCAGTCTTACTGTCATAAATAGTCATTTTGTCGAGTAAAATCCCAAAAACAGGTCCTAGAATTAAACAAATTGCTCCAATTCCCAAAAAAATGTAAGCAGTCTTCTTTTTTAAAAATCTATTCGTTTTTACCATGTAAACACCTTAAAGGTTTTCATTATATTTTTTGTTAGATTTTAGATGTTATAATTTTAAAGTAGGTTAATTAGAAATAAAAATCTGCTTTTTAATTTTATTAACAGATAAATGAAAAAGCCAAAAATATTTGTTACAAAACAAATGATATAATAATAACTTAATATTTACATTGTTTCATAGAAATATTATTTTAAAATAGTATGGAGAATTTTTTATGAAAGTTGATAATTCATATTCTGATTACATGTATGATATCGTTGATACCATTTGTAAGAGATTTGGTCCACGTTATTCATGCAGTCAAGCAGAACGAGATGCTAACCTATGGATTAAAGATGAACTAAGCAAATTTTCAGATGAAACATTTATGGATGAATTTGAAACGAGACCTGCCATGTATCCCCAAGGTTTTATTAAAATTGCAGGAATTTTTGGAGGATTTTCTCCTATTTTTATGATATTTCAATTTCCCCTACCAATATTATCAGTTGTTTTTGTATTTATTGGAATATGGGTCTTGTATTCTGAAATGATGCTGATGAAGGGATGGATATGGCCATTTTTCAAGAAAAAAACTTCAAGCAATGTATTTGGTATTATCAAGCCTACTGGAGAGGTAAAATTTCGAATCATATTTGAAGGTCACACGGATAGTGCTAAGGAGATGAATATAGCAAGTTATCCTCCGAAATTAAGTAAGTGGATTGCCATAATAGGGTTATATTTCTTAGTACATACTATTATCTTTTCTTTATGGAAATTCATCTCGCAAATTATTGGAGAACCCTCAATTATACTATACGATTCAGTTATTATCTCTTGGACTATTATTGATCTTGTCTACTTTTTATCACTTATTGTAATTTATCCCTTCTTCATTTGGTTATTAAAAGGGTTTTTGGGAAAAACAGTAGTATTAGGAGCGAATGATAACTTAGCTGCTACAGCAGTCGCTTTAGCTATAGGTAAATACTTAAACCAAAATAGACTTAAAAATGTTGAAATCTGGGTAGGATCACAAGGAAGTGAGGAAGTTGGAGATAAAGGAGCGGGTGCTTTTGTTAAAAAATACGGGGAACAAGGTATATTAGATAATTCTTATACAGTAGTTTTGGAATGTTGTGGGGCTGCAGAGGCAATGGCAATTATTGAAAGAGACATGCATAGAGCAGTATATGATAAAGAAATAAATCGCTTACTCGATGAGGCCTACAACACAGCAAAAACAGAAAATCCGGACATCTTGAAGTTAAAAAAAGTGAAACTCAGAATTGGTGCGTGTGATGCGTGTCAATACATTCACAAAGGATACAAGGCTTCTGCCATATTTGGAGTAGAAGAACATAAAAATAAAGCAGTTAATTGGCATTCGGTCAAAGATGCTCCCGAAAATATTAATAAAAAGGTTCTAAAAGATTTTCTCGAAGTTTCTTTAAAATTCATAGAACTTGTCGAAAAAAAATATAATTAGATAAATTAAAAAAAAAGAAAAAACGAAAATTTAGGTCTAAATTGTTATTTAAATCCTAATTCTCCTAATTTTACTTGGGTTGCTTGGATTTTTTCAGGTGTAAGTTTATACCATTTCCAAAAGACAAATGCGCCGATAAAGATAAAGATAGCAGGAATTAATCCTAAGTGAATTTGGATTCCCACTGCTGCTGTGGGTGGCTGGATACTTGGATCTCCACCTTCAATAAATCCGGTTAAAGTATGAACGATAGCGAATGTAAGTGTTTGAGCAATAATTCCTATACGAGCAAAAAACTGGGAAAATCCAACATATACTCCCTCTTCACGTTTGTTAGTAATTACAACAGATTCGTCAATTACATCTGACATGACTGGAAAGATCATAAACCAAAATCCTCCAAGGAAGAGACCCCATACAAACATCACAGCAACAACACCCCAATAACTTGTTAAGAAAAGCAGTGGTAAAGTAGATATTCCTAAACCAATTGCAGAAATTAACATAATCTTCTTGTTATTATTTACTTTATGAGAATATTTAACCCAAAATGGTGTTGCGAAAATCACTCCGACAAGAAAGGAAGCAAATATTAATGTAGCCATTAAATTAACTGATATGCCCCCCGGTTTGACTATCACATACGCAACAGCATAGTGTATAGAATTCTGCATCGTAACAATCTGGGATTGATACAGTGTATATATTACCATGTATATCAGGAAGGATTTTTGCTTTAACGCTATAACTAAGGCTTTAAAAAAGGAATCTCTTTCTGGATTTCTTTCGTAAGTTACAAGATATTTTTCCACAAGATCTTTATCTTCTCGAAATCCAGGGATTGCCAAAAGCATTCCAAGTAGACATATTAAAGCAACTACGACTCCTTGTACAATAAATGATTGCAAAACTACATCTGGAGTTGCATCGCCTGGGTATTTAAAAATTAAAGGAGGTACTAATGCTCCTAGCGCTACTCCAATTACACCGATTGGGATATAGATTCCACTAGCGACTCTTCGTTCTTTAATGGACCTATATTTCTCAGGAAACAGTGCCATAAAGTTAACAAAATAGAGTGAATGAAATGTATCAAATAAACACATTGTAAAAAGCAACCATGCAAATATAATCCATGCACCAGATGCGGGATCTGTCACAGGTGGCATATATACAATTATGTAACTGGCACATAAAGGTAGTCCTCCAAGTAACAACCAAGGAAATCTCCTACCAATTTTCTTTGTAAACTTAAATGGACGGTTAGTTAAGTATCCAATAAAAGGATCGTTGACCATATTATATAAGGCAAATATAAATGTCGCTAAAAATATGATCCATACATCTAAACCGATAACAGCTTCGTAATAAAAGAACACTGTGGCCATAAATGCCATATTTATGAATTCTCTTGCCATGCTACCCGAACCATAAGATGCCATATTCAATTTGCTATGACGAACTTCTAACTCATCTTCTCCCATTGTTAACCAATTTCTTTTTATTTTTTAATTTAAAATAAGTTGTAATTAAATTATTAGATTTTAATGTTTATTAAATTATTAGTTTTTATAAAATATTCAATATTTTCATATGAATTAATCCATAATCAAGCTTTTTCTTCATCGTTACAGTTCAAAAAGAATTTATTTTTACATATTTCAGTCACTAAAATTAAAGCATTTAATTAACTATACAAATTGAAATAAATATGACAACTAAACCTAACATTATACTTTTCATAACACATGATCAAGGGCAATTTTTAGGCTGTTACGATACACCTACAACACCAAATTCTTTACAAACGCCTAATCTGGATAAGCTTGCTAAAGACGGAATACGATTTACGAATTATTTTTGTACAGCACCTCAATGTTCACCAAGTCGAGGAAGTATTTTAACATCGCTATATCCTCACCAACACGGGTTAATGGGACTCGTTAACCTGGGATGGACTTTACCACATAGCAATAAAACATTACCAATGTATCTTAGAGAAAACGGATACACGACCCATCTGCTTGGATTACAACACGAAAGTAGAGATGTAACTACTTTGGGTTACGATTCTTTTAGTAAACGGATGAAAGACTATAAATACGATACTAAAAGAATGGAAAAAGAATATCTAAAATTTTTTAGAGACCATAAAAACGATGAGAAGCCATTTTTTCTAAATATCGGTACAATAGAAACTCACCGTCCTTTTATTATATGGAGCGAAAAGGTTGATCTAAAAACAGTAAAAATGCTTCCTTTCTTACCTGATGATGAAAAAATTCGAGAGGACCTTAGCTTATTCTATGGAATTATTAAACCCGTTGATAGAGTTATTGGAAAGATAATCGAAGTGCTAGAAGAGACAGGTTTGAGGAATAAAACTCTTTTTATTTATACAACGGATCATGGAAGCCCTTTTCCAAGAGCAAAATGTACTTTATATGACCCGGGAGTAAAGACACTTCTAGTGATGAATTGGCCTGATTCTCCCTTATTTAACGATGGAAAGATTTTTGATCAAATGATTAGTAACATCGATCTCTTACCTACATTATTAGATAGCATCGGAGCTATAATTCCAGATATTATTGAAGGGAAAAGTTTTCTTCCTATATTGAAAGATAAGACTATACCATTCAGAAAGGAAATCTTTACGGAAAAAACCTTTCACGAGATATACGACCCCATCCGGAGCGTTAGAACTAAAAAATATAAATATATTCATAATTTTGAGAAGTCTGAATATTTATATCAAATGCCTTTAGATATAGAGAGGGGCCTTTCTGGACAAGTCTTAAAAGAAAAAATAAACCATGAGAGAGTTGAAGAAGAACTTTACGACTTAGAGAAAGATCCAAACGAAGCTAATAATCTTGTTAATAATCCCGCCTATGAAAAGATCCTATTCGAATTAAGGCAAAAACTACTAGATTGGATGAAAGAAACTAATGACCCGCTTTTAAAAGGTAAAATTAAAGATGATCGACTAATATCCCGCAAATTATAATATGAAAAAAAAGATAGTAATAATTCAAATTTTTATTTTAAGATCGCAATAATTCATTGAAATTCTTGTTAAATAATATGTCAATATGCATTTAGATAATATAGAGATATATCGAATCGATCGTAAAAGAAACGTTTCACGAAGTGAAAAAAACTGACTGAAAAATTATACTGGGACAATCCCTATGATATTAATTTTGATGCCGAGATAGTTGATATTAATAAGGAGGGAATAATCCTTAATAGAACTTTATTTTACCCTGAAAGTGGGAACCAAATTAGCGATAGGGGGATTCTCATAAAGGAGGGTACCGAATTCAAAGTGGATTTTGTGTCGAAGAAAGATGATTTTATAATCCATCATATATCTAATAGTTATCACGATCAGTTAAAACTAGGAGACAAAATTGAGGGAAAAATCGATTGGGATTATAGGTTTGGGATAATGCGAGCGCATTCTTCCCAACATATTTTATCAGCTATTTTCAAAAATGAATACAATATCGATACAATGCGAGCAAATATATCTTTTGAAGAAGTTGTTCTATATATTTCTAAGAGTGTAAATAAAGATGAACTTGAAAATGTTTTTCAACAATTTAGTAGATTTTGTACTATTGAAAATCTACCATTTAAAAGTAAATTAATTTCTCATGATGGCTCTGAAGACTTAAATAATATTATTAGAGGAAAAATCCCGGAAGAAAAAATGTTAAGAGTAATAGAAATAGAGGACTATGACATTAATTGCTGTGGAGGGACTCATGTCAGAAATTCTGTTGAAATTGGATCTATATATTTTTTCGAAATTAAAAAAGGAAGCGAATTCAAGTATCATCTTGGAAAAAGGGCTATTAAGATGCTGACAAAAAATAATATCGAAATTATAGATTTAGCAAGTTCACTAAATATTCCCATTAATGCATTCCCTCTTACTTTTAAAAATCAAATCTATAAACTTAGAGATGAAAATGAAGGTTTATCTTTAAAAATATTAGAATTGATTTCAAATTCCCCCACTACAATTCTCAACGGCGTTAAGATTGGGATTTTAAATTTTGATATTAATTTTAAACTCTTATCAAAAAAATTTAAGGATTTTCCTCCAAATTATCTTCTAATAATAGAAAAAGGCGAAAATAATATACAAATCCTTTCCAATAACGAAAATATCAAAGCAAACGATATTATTCAAGATCTTATCAAAAAATATGGTGGAAAAGGGGGAGGAAGTCCCAGATCGGCTCAAGCAACCTTGGAGAATGAACTTAAAGATATAATTTCTGAATTACAATTATTATTTATTTAGTATCATTTCTTATTTGATAATCATGGATATTGAAAAATTCTTAGATGATGTTCTTACAGAAGTAAACGGGCAGAGAGCATGGGATTGGGTTGCAAAGCTTTCTCAATTTAGCAGAATACAAGCCTCTAGTGGATATCATGAGAGCCTTGAAGAAATTAAAAGAGAATTAGAGAACATCGGGTTTAATGATATTGAGCATTTTAAGTCTCCGGCTGATGGAAATACAGTAATTTGGGGGTATGAGGCACCTTACCAATGGGAAATTGAATCAGGTGAACTATGGATTACTGAGCCTGAAAGTGTAAAACTCTGTGATTTTAATGATATACAAACTTCTATAATCACACATTCAAAGTCATGCGATGTTATCGCAGAAATCATAGATATAGGAATAGGTGATAAACAGGAAGATTATGAAAAGCACAATATTGAAGGTAAAATTATATTGATATCATCTTCAACCTATATGTATCATCCATATATCGAGAATTCTGGGGCGTTAGGGGTAATTTTTTATCCTGATTTGAAAAGGACCAGATATAACTTTGACCGCCGCATTTATAATAGCTTTTTTACTACAGAGAAAAGAATGAGTAATGCTAAATTCGGCTTTAGTATTTCGTATAACCAGGCAATGCATTTGAAAGATTTGTTAGAAAAAGGATCTGTTAAAGTCCATGCTAAAATTAAGGCTGAGTTTATAGAAGGTAATTTAGAAGTATTAAGCACTTCCGTTCAAGGAAAAGAATTTCCTGACCAAGAAATCATTATTATTGCACATTTATGCCATCCCCTCCCCAGTGCCAATGATAATGCTAGTGGAGCCGCAGGTTTATTAGAGCTAGCAAGGGCTTTTAAATATTTGATGAATAAAAATATTTTAGAAATACCAAAACGAACAATTAGATTTGTATGGGTGCCAGAATTTAATGGAACTGTTCCCTGGATGAAGTTTCACGAAGAAGAAATCAGAAAAGTATTAGTTTGTATAAATTTAGATATGATAGGAGAACATCCACTTAAGATCGGATACCCTTTGGAAGTTAATTTAACTCCACGATCCATTCCTTCAATTCTTAACGATATAACTTCATATTTTGTAAAAAGAATTGCTGATCACCCTAAGGGAATTGCAATCAATGGAACTAAAATTCCAATGTCCTACAGGCTTAGAAATTTTGATGGAGGTAGTGATCACATTCTATTTACAGATTTCTATTTCTCAATTCCTTCACTTATGTTTGGCCATGAAGATCTTCATTATCATTCTTCAATGGATACAGTGGAGTATTGTGATTCAACCGAATTAAAAAGAGTTATCTCAATGGCTATGAGCATATCCTATATATTTTCAATCTTCGATAAAGACATTACTAAAACAGTTTGGCCAATATTACATCAAGGGATATTTACTAGAATTGGAAAAGCAATCAATCTAATGGAGAAATTATATTTATCTATAGCCACTCCAGAAAATCGATTAACAAAAGAAATTATAACCGAATTTTTCTTATTGGGAAATGATATTTTAGAATCATGCTTTCAATATGAATTAAAGTCTTTAGAATGGATGAAACGCATTGATTCATCCCCAAATGCTCTTTCACTTATAGAATCAACAGAAGCTGAAATCAAACAAATATTTAGGTTTCAGAAATTAAGATGGAAAGAACAAATAGCTTTTAAAGAAGAAGAAGGAATAAATTCGGAAAAATTTAATAATACTTATGAACCAAACTTCGATGGACCTTTTCTTGTTGGTCACTTATTTAAATTATACAAAATGCCACTATTTAAAGATTTAATAGAGGAATTGAAGTATGAATTCTTAGGTCCAATTAACGAGTTGATCAATTTAATATGTAAGGGCTATAATCTTTTAAGAACTGCTAGCTTTATGTCATTAGAATATGAGACTATTATAACTCCAAGCAAGATACTAGATTTGGTTAATCATCTGGAAGATGAAAAATTAATAAGGAGGATTTAGATACAATCTTTCATTCTAAATTGATAAATCCTTGGTTAATTTTTAGCATTTCTTCAAACATTTCTTCGGCTTTTGATGCGTTTCCTATGGTTGGGTCCAACAGTAAAGCTTGAAATGCAATATCCTTTGATTTTTTAAGAATTGCTTCTACTACTAAGTCTTGAACTGAAGCTTGATTGCGTAGTAATGCTGCTAACCCTTTTGGATAATCTCCAAGCTTAATTGCCTTTAATCCGCTCTTAGTAACAATTGCAAGGCATTCCACAACTAAATCGCGAGGTATATTAGTAATTACATCCTCGTTCGGTAAATTTACTGAAGCCTCTTCATGATTAGAATCAGTTTTTATACCTTCAATAATAGGAATCGCTCTTTCATAATCGGGTTTTACAAGACGCGCACCTTTTCCTCTTTTTATTGACTTTTGGATTCTTCTTCCAATTAACAATGTGAGACCTTTATAACCGTTATAAAACGCTCTTACTCCCTCGATATTTGCTTTTTCCCAACCCCACGATATATACTCTCCATAATGGGAATCTTGCGTATACGGAATGTACCCAAACTTTTCAAGGATGTATTTAATCAAATCAACATCGTAGGGGAATCCAATAACGTTACTCAGATATTCCGGAGCCCTTTTTCTAAGATCAGGATACGCATCTTTATTCTTATCAATATACCGTATTGATAGGAGAACACCAAAATGATTTAATCCTCCAGCTCTCATCTCAAGATTAGAAAGTGGAGTGTTAAGTATCTTGGAATAATGACGTACAAATCCAGGAAATTCGTGACATAAACCCACAAAATTTATCGAAGGAAATTTTCGCTTGATAGCTAAACAGATTCTACTCATAGGATTTGAATAATTAATAACAAAGGCATCAGGGCAGATTTTATTGATGTCATCACAAATTTCGAGGATCGGAGGAATCACTCGTAATGAATGAAATAATCCTCCCGGACCTCCATTTTCGCCCATAACTTGTTTATTGCCATACTTACGAGGAGTTTCGTAATCTAAATCAAACCATTTAAATCTTGGACCGACTTCTATAGAATTTATTATAAAAGTAGCATTTTTCAAAGCTTTTTTCCTATCAATTGTGAACTCTAGTTCAAAATCCAAATGTTTCTGCTCGATTGCATCTTTACACGACTGGGTTACTAAATCTAAGTTAGTCTCATTGATGTCATGCAAACTTATTGTAGAACCTTGTAAAACATCGCTATTAATTATACTCCCAACTGAACCCAATCCAAATTGTAAAGAGCCAGCTCCAATTATTACAATCTTTTCCTTTTTTGTCAAATTCTTCATTCTTGAATGTCTAATTAAATAAAGTAACATATTTAATTAGAAAGTAAAAAACTTATGAATTTTCTAATAAGTCATACAAAGATTTCACCACAAAATCTTCTTTTTTAGGGTATTTGCAAATGTTAGTTCTTAGATTTAAATGTTTCCATGACCTTTTCTCTTTAAAGAATCCTAAAGTATTGGTTCCAAACCTCCATG
>JABUBN010000578.1_pt1 | contig 10725 bp, 11 predicted proteins | sample 7240341 | NCBI WGS metagenome assembly JABUBN01 (sample SAMN07256345, study PRJNA390944) | subsurface metagenome | isolation source: Methane hydrate marine sediment | place: Pacific Ocean: Eastern North Pacific, ODP site | reverse complement strand
CATCTTCTTCCTTTACAAGAAAGATAATAACTTCAGAATTATTTTCCAGATTTCTAAATACTAGGCAATCCTTTATAATTGCTCCAGAGATATTATTAAACAACGAGATAAGTTCCATTGCTTCTCTATTAATCTTAATATTCTTTTTTAGCATAAATAAAATCCATAATATGTAATTATTTTCATCTAGTCTTTAAAGTTAAGAGGTCTGAATCTCCCTCATGAACAACTCCAATAACAGAGATCATGTAAGGTTTTGCACAAGTTAAACCGAGATCCCAAGAAGATCCTTTATACTTATGAATATATATTTTATCCTTCATAAGGGAAATGTAATAGTTTAATTGACTTTCGAATTCTGCGGGACAATTATTTGCGATAATTAATAGTTTGAAGAGACTTTCTCTAAGATGTTTTAATACGTTATTTCTCCCATAAACAAATTTACCAGTTTTATATGCTACTCTAATATTTGTATCAACATCAAATTCCTTCTCTTTCTTGCGTGATAAATCAACCTTTTCCGTAATGCCTTCAATTTTCTTCTTTGCCATGATATTTTCAAATCGTGTCTATATAATTAGTAATAATAATAATTTAATGTTTAAGTTTTTTTTGGTGTATTTTATTCTTTCAAAAAGAGTTTTATTTTTTCATCTGTTTTAATATTTCCAGATTAGCATCAAGATCAAACATCACGTTTACACGACCAGTTCCGATTGGTGATATTTGGCCTACAATTACATTCTCGGGGATTCCGAGCAATCGCTCCTCCTCTCCGTAAAGCCCCGCATCAAGTAATTGATTTACGGTGACCTCAAATGCAGCACGAGCAAAAACACTTGATTTTGAGCCAGAAATCCCATGTCTTCCAATTGATTGAATTGAGCCCGAATGACACATCAAATCTGATAGAATAAGGAGATGTCTTAAATCTACGTCTAATCCCTGTTGTTCAAGAACTTTTTGAGATTCTATTATAATCATCTGACGTGCTGCTTCGATCCCATATAATTTTTCTATTTCATGTATATGGTTTGAAACAGATCTAGTATCATCCACACCCTCGATTTGTACTACACCTTGTAAATTAGTGCCCTCCGTTTTAATTACCCATTCTTCTCCATCATCTGTAGGTGTTAATAATCCTCTTTTTACACCTCTAATACCTTTAACTACCTTTTTAAGTATTTTTTCTCTTAATTTTTGTAGACTTTGAAGATCTTCTATTCCCGGATCTATTATGATAGAATTGCCCTCGCGTTTTATCGTTCCTTTTTTCTTATAACGCTTTAAAATTTCAGGTATTTCATCCATATCAATTCCCTTCTTTTCACAGATATCGGGGATTAAATTTACAACTATCTTCCAATTTACAAAATCTAAGTCTACATCAGAAGTTATCTGTTCTATACGTATCTGTTCTATACGATTGTGAACTTCTATAGCTTTTTCTTCTGTCTCTTTGTATTCATTGGTTAGATATACTTCCATGGCCGGGGTTGAAGGAAAACGTCGAGCATCAACTATTTCAATTAAACGTGGAAGTCCCTGTGTTACGCTAAACTCTTCAACTCCTGCATAATGAAAGGTTCTCAGCGTCATTTGTGTTCCTGGTTCTCCAATTGATTGTGCAGCTACAGTTCCTACTGGTTCTGACGTTTCTACAAGCGCGTTATTAAAATTTATAAATATTTTGTTTAAAAGATATTCTAATTGCTCTTTTTCTAGATCTTCATTTTTAATTTTTTCTCTAATTTTATCGATTAAATCGCCAGGAATTCCATCCTTTTTTAAAATTTCTAATTGTTCTTCTAAATGTTGTTGAGTTATTTTTCCCATCTTCTATAAACCTTACAAATTTTATTTTACACTACAAAATGTTCTGATTTCTATCTTATCCTAATTTTTCTTGCTTCCAATCTATATAAGCTTTTGTTTCTTTCCCTCTCCAAATAGCCTTCTTTCCAGTTTCGTCTTCAAATTGCTTTATCGATGTATCTTCATCATGAACTTTTACTTCTTTTTTAGGTTTTATTTCTTTTTTGGGCTTTTCTTTTGGAGGAGCCTTTTCCTTAGGTTTCACATCAATAGCTTTTTTTGCTTTAGGAGTAGCTTTTCGAGATATAGATACTTGCTTAATTTCTTTACGAATCTCTCCTACATCAAGAGCTTTTGCTTTTAATATTAACACATCCAAATTTACTGCTGAACCATGATCAGTATGCATTGCATCTATACCATCGTCACCAAATTTAAACTGAATTATGTTCTTATCAGAATTTCTAACAGTTCCGTCATTTTCTACAACCATATCTTGTAATGCATTTACTAATCTTCTCTGCATATATCCACTCTGAGATGTTCTTACTGCTGTATCAACGAGTCCTTCTCTCCCACCCATGGCATGAAAGAAGAATTCTACAGGTTTTAACCCATTTCGATAAGATGAAGATACAAAACCTCTAGATTTTGGTGAAAGATCGTCCACTTTAAAATGAGGTAATGTTCTCCTACTCCCTACATAACCTCTGTTAATTCTTTCACCTCTTATAGCTTGTTGCCCCACAACAGCAGACATCATTCCTAAGTTTAATAAATTTCCTCTTGCTCCAGATTTAGTCATAATAACTGAGTGTGCCTCATCTCCAATGAAATCAGCTGCTGACTCTATTGCTTCTTTTTGTGCCTCTGCCAATGCCCCGCGTATTCTCAATTCTAAAGTTTCTCTCATAGAACGGCCAGGTGCTCTTTTAAGAATAGTAGTATCATTTTCATGAAAAGCTTTTATTAGTTTGTTAGACTCTTCATTTCCGTCCTTTAATATTTTTTCAATTACCTCATATGCATGACCATGTACATAAACTTCATCTAATCCCATTGTCATACCATTTTTCCGAATAACGCCCAGCAACAGTTTAGTAGCGCTATCTAAAAACTGTCTACCACGCGCATTTCCATGATCCTTAATAATTCGCGCCAAGATACTATTTGGTTGCATAGCACCGAAGGAATTTTCATCTATTGTTCCAGTTATTAGCCTTCCATTTTTAATTACAACATAAGCATCATAAGCGCAGTTTTCTTCTTCACATACGTCACATTTTTTACAAAATTTTGATTTAACTTTTAAGTTTAAATCATCAGGAAATAAGCTACTGAATATATCTTTACCAGAATATAAAGGTTCTGGATCAGTTGTTATAGGAGTTAATTGTTCTAAACTAAAATCAGGATTATCTTCAAATATCCCTCCAATATAAAATAAGTTTAATGCCTCTTTTTTATTGTATAGAGAGTCTTTACTCGTAAATTGAAAAACGCTTGAAATAAAATCTTGAATTCCTCCTAAAATTGGACCTCCAAAACGGGGTGATAATATGTGGTTTTGTACTTTAAGAAGCAATTCTGCTTCTGTTCGAGCCTCTTCACTTTGAGGTACATGTAAATTCATTTCATCTCCATCGAAATCAGCGTTATAAGGAGGGCATACAGTTAAATTTAATCTAAATGTTCGCCCATCCATGATTTTTACTTCATGTGCCATTATCGACATTCTATGGAGCGATGGTTGACGATTAAATAATACTAAGTCTCCATCATCCAAATGTCGCTCAACAGTGAATCCTGGTGCTAACATATCTGCAATAATTTTTCTATTTTTAACATAGCGTAAGTCAATTCTTCTACGATCACTCCGTATGATGTAATTAGCTCCAGGATGATGAACAGGTCCATTAAGGACCATTTGTTTCATTTCTTCAATATTCCAATCATTAACATTAGTGGGGATAGTTAAAATTTTCGCTATCTCTATAGGTACACCTACCTCATTTATACTTATATATGGATTAGGTGAAATTACACTTCTCGCTGAAAAATCCACTCTTTTGCCACTTAAATTACTTCTAAATCTACCCTCTTTACCTTTTAATCTTTGAGTTAGGGTTCTAAGGGCTCTTCCCGAACGATGTCTTGCAGGTGGGATCCCAGAAACTTGATTATCAAAATATGTGGTAATATGATATTGTAATAATTCCCAAAGATCTTCTACAATTAAATGAGGTGCTCCTGCATCAATATTTTCTCTTAATCTTTGATTAATTCGTATAACATCTACTAATTTATGTGTTAGATCATCTTCAGAACGGATACCACTATCTAAAGTAATTGATGGTCTTGCACATACAGGGGGGATAGGGAGCACGGTAAAAATTACCCACTCAAGTCTAGCATTTTCAGGGGAAATACCTAAGATTCTAAGATCAACATCACTCATCTTCTTAAGACGTTCTAGAATCTCTATGGGTGTTATTCTGCGGGAACCTTTTCCTTCTTCTTCTTCATAAAATGTGGTAGGTTTCTCAATAATAATTTTTTTCTTCTTAGTACCGCAATAAGGACAATTTTTTGCTTTTCTGGCACGTTTAAATACGATTTTCGAAGCTTCTTCATCCCCCTCGAAAAAAATCTTTCTATGTTTTATTTGCTCTTGTCTGAATATATCTTTTTCCTCTTCAGTGAGCATTAAACGAGAGCAATCCGGACAGATACTGCGTAACACTTTTAAAACTTTCTTTGCGTATCCTACATGAATAACGGGACGTGCTAATTCGATATGACCACAATGACCCATACAATTTGAAACTAAATTACCACATGTCTGACATCTTTGACCAGGCTCAATTGTACCAAGTCGTTGATCCATTAAGCCAGATGGTATTGGAATTACGTCTGAATTCCGAAATAAAATTCAGAGTCCGTCCTCGTCATAAGTGTCAGCCGTAATAATTCGAGCAGCAGACATCTTACGAATTTCATCAGGGCTTAATAAACCAAATTTGATTTTCTCAATCATTTTAGTGCGTGAGAAAGTATAACTCATGGGCTACATACCTCTACAATTATAATAATAAAATACCTCCATTAATAGAATAGTTCATGAGAGGGAACATCCTCTATATTGATGATGATTTGCTAATTTTAAAAAATAAGATAGTGAGTTTTCCACTGTAAATGAATTAAGATAGCAAATAATAAAAATTTTATCATTTTCAGCGAGAATTTCAATTGAAGTTTAAAAGAGTTTAATTTTTGGTTATAATTTAAATAATTAATAATGAAGATAATCGATTTTTTTCGGAGTAAAATTATTCTCTTTATTATTCAGATTCTTATTCTAAGTTTATTTATATTTTATTTTGGTTATCAGTTTAATATAATTTTTGATATTGATGCTTCAAGTGCTCAGAAAAGGATTACCCAATTCATAGCGAATTATGTTTTATTTAATGATTTATCTGGTTTGTTTTTTACGTACTTTATTTGGATCTTGGTATCAATCATTCCTATTTTCTTATATAATGACTTTAAAAAAGCTTATTCAATGAATATGATGACTTTCTTCTTTCCAAATTTTTTTACGTATATTTTTCTTTACCGTTATTCAAAAGATTATTTTAATTCCAAATTTTCTTTTCATCTTCTACATTCAATCTTACTAATATTATTAATTATCATGGTTTCCATAGGAATTTCTTTGACATTAAAAAAGATTACAAAAGTAAAAATTGGGGAACAAATAGAGGATTTAAACGTTATCATATCCAATATAAAATCAAAGTGTCCTAATTGTGGAACAGAATTTAACTCAACTCCTATATATTGTTATAATTGTAATAACAAATTAATACTAAAATCTGAGGAAAATGTTGGAGTCAGATGATAATAACCAATCTTTAGAATTGTTGTTTAAACCAAAAAATGTTGTCATATATAGAGTTAGTAGAACTGTCGATTTCTTTGTAAAAGGATTTAAAAGACAGGGATTTAATCTAGAAAATTTATATTTAGTTTCTCCCAAAGAGGAAAGTTTCTTAGGGCTTAAGTGTTATAAATCCATTGATGAAATTCCCGTAGATAAAATTGATCTTTTGATATTATCTATTAGAAGAGACCTTCTTGTTCAAGCTTTACAAGAGGTTCTTTCAAAAAAGAAAGTGAATTTTATCCATATATTTACTGCAGGAACAGGTGAATTTGATAAAACGGGTACTGAAATTGAATACAAAATAAAAGAAATATTAGATGAATACAAAAATACAAGAAGTATCGGTCCAAATTGCATGGGAATTTATAGTCCACAAGGAAAAACAGCTTACTATTCTTCATTTCCAGAAGAACATGGAAATATTGGTTTGATTTTTCAATCGGGAGATTTACATTCAAAAATGATTAAATTTGGATCTAGGAGATATCACCTTCGATTTTCAATTGGAGTAAGTATTGGTAATTGCGTTGATATTCAAATTTCTGAGGTTTTACAGTATTTGAATGATGATAAGGATACGGATGTGATTTGCGTATACTTTGAAGGAATTTCACCAATTCATAAGAATGAAGGAAAACAATTATTTAAAATTTTAAAAGGTATGAGAAAACCAGTTTTATTTATGAGAGGAGGAAAAACTGAAAGAGGTCAAACTGCAGTATTATCACATACAGGATCTATGGCAACTAAGAAGAATATATGGAATGCTGTGTTTAAGCAAACGCCTATTATTGAGGCTTCTTCCTCTCTGGATGAATTAATTGATGATACTTATTTATTTTCTTCTTATTTTAAACGATTCAAGAAGCTTGAAAGGGAGATTGAATATCCAAGCAATAAAAGGGTTTTAATTATATTATGGTCTGGTGGGTTTGGAATCTTAGCAACGGATACCCTAATAGAAATGGGGTTTGAAGTCCCTCACTTTAAAGGTGAAACTTTGGAAAAACTTACTAATATCTATCCGATACGAGTAGGTAGTTTGTCAAATCCTTTAGATTTACCATTTGTAACATATCAAAAAGAACTTGTAGATGTAACCAAGGCTGCAATTGATGAAAACATAAGTTTAATAATAATAGAAACAGATGCTTGGAAAAATATAGAAGGTAGACGCTTTAAAGGGTACTATAATAACTTATTAGAGATAAGAGATTATGTAGAAAATCAAAATAAAACTATGATGATCATTTTACATCAGTATCCTAGTGAATCTGGTAAAATTTTTGTTGATATGCTTCTTAAGGATAATTTCCTTGTTTATCCCTCTCTTGAAGCAGCAGCTAAATCATTTTTAAAACTGTATGAATATGGGAAAAAGTTTGAAGGTTTACAGAATAAATAACAGATAAACTGAAGTCTAAAGACCAAATTTATTCTATATAACCTAAAATTCTAAAGCTAATGGGTAAATTGAAAAAATAATATCACGACTTAGTAAAGAAAATAATTAGGATCTACCTCTTTTATATCTCAAATTTAAAGTCATTTTGATGGAAAACAATTTATGCGTTCTTTAATTTACATATAAAATGCTAGGAGAAATTATCGCAATTTTAGCTGTGCTAACATTTGTTGCGTCTAATGTTATTTTTCGCAAAACAGAGCATGAAGCTAGCCCAACTTTTATCAATTTTTTTCGAACAGCTGTAGGTACATTAACCTTCATCCTTATAGCTTTCTTTTTAAACCAGTTAAACCTTATTTTTATAATCCCCTTGGAATTATGGGTGTTGTTAATTTTTAGTTTCGTTTTTGGTCAAGTAATAGGGGATACAGCTTATTTTACTGCTCAAAAAAAACTAGGAACAACTATTACACTTGCTATTTCGATGACTTTTCCACTATTTACATTCATGCTATCTCTAATTTTTCTCAGTAGACCATTTAAACTTAATTTAATTTTTTCACTCCTCCTAATTGGTGTTGGAATCATTATTATTGGTAAATCCAAAATAAATTCTGAGAATTCAAACGATAATAAAACCTCTATCGCAAAACCAACAATTAAAATCAGATTTCAAGAAATATTTAGAAAAGATATAGTTAAAGCAATTACTTTTTGTTTTGCTGCATCTCTAGGTTGGGCTATTGGGGCTGTTATGATTGAAGTTGCTACTGTCAGAATAGATAAGATTATCCAAGTAGAAGAACTTAGTTCTATTATAGGAAATGTAATCCGGTTCCCATTTGCTTTATTGATCTTGAGCTCAATGGTGTGGAGGGAGAATTACTTAAATAAAGAAAACAATAATTTCGCTAATAAAAAGAAATCTCTCCGTACATGGGTTTTATTAATAAGTGCTTCAATTATAGGAACTTCACTTGGAGCACATCTATATACTGAATCCGTACATGTAGCAGGAGCTGATGTTGTAGCATTAATCGCAAGTGCAAGCCCTCTATTTTCCCTTCCATTAACTTATTTTGTAAACAAGGAAAAAATTTCTAAATTTGGCTTTATTGGTGTAATTCTGACTATTTTTGGTGTAATTGTAATCCTTATTTAATTATGAATGTTCTACTCATAATTTTGTTCAAACTGGTCTAATTCAATTGAAATCTTTTTTAGTTCAGAAAGTTCCTCTTTAGTTGGTAGTGTTTCTTCTTGAAATATATCAGTCATTATACATTCCCTTAGAAAAAGTTTATTTGTGGTTTTAGTAGGAAAAAAGATTACTTTAACCAATTCGTTCGTAATCTAATTTATTCTTCTCTAAAATCTTAATAACTAGCGCTTTAAAAATTTTCTTAATATTAAAATTTTCCTTCGAAGAGCTTTTGTGAAAATCACTTTCAGCGTGCCTTTTCATAAATCTATCTATAACTAATTTATCTACTCGCGTCTTATCGTCAACATTTTCAACAAGATCATTTTTAGCGCCAATAAACATTCTTGGAGTTTCAGCATGATTATATTCACCTAATCTTTCATACCACCAATCTAATCTTAGTAAGGTTTGAAGATCCACTAAACTGAATACCATAAATATACCATTGGCACCATTAATGTAATATGGAAATAATTTTTTAAACTGCTCTCGGCCCCCAAAATCCCATATGCTAATTCTAACAAAAGTTTCATCTCCACCAACAGTAATGGGAAGATCATATGTATAAAACTCAATTCCTAACGTTTCCTTTGTTTCAACTTCGAAAGTATTAAAACATAAGCGTTTGGCTATACATGTCTTTCCTACACGCTCCTGGCCTAAAATTACGATCTTTAAAATATAGATCGGCTTATTGCCATCATTTACCTTAAAGATTGGAGTATCTTGTGTTGTCATTAATAAAATCTAAACTCTAATGAATTAAATATTTTAAGATTAATAATTTAAAATAAAAGTTGAGATTTATAAATTGTGAACATTATTTAAATGTACAACTGATCTCTAAAACTAATAATTGTTGTTAATTTTACATATTCTTTAAAAAAGGTTAAGCTTATAGAGATTTTAAATTGATTTTACCCTGATTAAGAATCTCTACATAGGAAGGATGCATATGTTGCCATGAGCCATCGTTTACAATTTCTATTGAATGACCATTTACCGTTCCTTTATACATTCCCTTATGGTGCGAATGTCCGTATATTAAATGGTTTATTTTTGATAAGTCATATTCGTCATCCTCTAAGAACCTTTTTATCTCATCAAAATAGTAATCAGGTTTACTAGCGTGTTCCCATTTTTTCAATACACGCATGTTTGCTTTAATTAGATTAAATTCTAAAATATTTAATCCTGAAAAAAGGGTATGTTGTGATTCTATAGACTCATTTTTCAAGTTAGCCAATTCTTCTTTCATCTTTCTAAATGTAATAGGTTTAATTTTTCTGCCATTTTTAATTACTGCGTTCCAAAAATAATCATAAGTCTCTTTTATTTCAAATTTATTGTTAGAGATTAAAGATTTCCATATCTGTCCTACAAAAAAGCGATATACATCACCATCGAATTGATAACCATGCGTCATAAAACATCTATAATCCTCCTCTAATTCAAGTCCATCAATTCTTATCTTGTTAACAGGATTCTCCTCAATTTGATCTCGTGTATCATATAACAAAAGCATGTCCTCGTTGTTTAACTTTTTTAATAATAAATATTGAAAGTAAATCTCATTATCAAACAATTCACCGAATTTGCTATTCATAAACCTTCTTAAAAATTTTTATTTTCGACGTTTAAATTTTTCATCGTAATCTCCCGTAACAGGGATTTCATGATTTCCAAGTACAAAAATGAGATTAATATTCTTTTTGAGTTCTAGTAAAAGAGTGAATATTTCTTGGATTTGCTCCCTTTTTAAAAGAGTTTTAGGAATATCTGTACATAAATCAATAAAATCTCCTAATATTATAAGGGCTCTTAATTCAGTTTCAAACTCTCCATTAACAATTTTTCTTAAAAATTGAATAAATAAATCTTTTTCGCTATCCAAGGAACCTAAATGAATATCAGAGACTACTAAAATTTTAGGTTTGATTTCACCCATGTTTTAAAGTTCTCCTTACAAATATTTAATCTCCATTAAACTAAGATTAAGTATAATAGATTATATAATTATTTTATCTATCTATACCGAACTTAGAAGTGAGTGGCTTTGTTTTAAATCTAAATTTAATCTAATAAAGAATTCTGGGGGTCATTAGCTCTAAATAGTTTAAGATTTTATTTGATAGAAAATATAACTGCCCCCTTCTAAACAAGTTAAAAGTGAGATCAATTTAAATTTGATGGTATTAAACCCTTAAAATGTTTATCAAAGGTAGCTAAAAAATTGCAGTTTAAACGTTTGCAATGAATTAAAATGGAGCTATCAGTAAAAGATAATCTTTTTTCCTTATATTTTTGAAAGATCTCCCAAGAATTCTTAAAATCGTCATCCGT
>JABUBN010000577.1_pt1 | contig 10729 bp, 11 predicted proteins | sample 7240341 | NCBI WGS metagenome assembly JABUBN01 (sample SAMN07256345, study PRJNA390944) | subsurface metagenome | isolation source: Methane hydrate marine sediment | place: Pacific Ocean: Eastern North Pacific, ODP site | reverse complement strand
ACTAAAAAAGAAATAGGAAAATTCGCTATTGATGAAATCTGGTGAAGAAGAAAAAAGAAAAGATAAAAGAAAAATCTATCTGGATACTAATCTGCAGATTATTTTCGGGATAACCCTGACTTATATTATGGGAGTATCCATTATTACTCCTGCCTTTCCCAAAATAGTTAAGGAGTTAAATATATCAGCTAAGGATGTCGGGCTTTTAATTGCTGTTTTTTCTTTTCCCGGCATTCTGTTAACCCCCTTTTTAGGAGTGGTTGCCGACCGATGGGGCAGAAAGAAGATAATCTTTCCCTCTCTGATGCTATTTGGTATTGCTGGAGGATTGTGTTTTTTTGTACGTGATTTTAAGCTATTGCTGATATTGCGTTTAATTCAGGGGATAGGAGCAGCTCCCCTGGGCTCTTTAACTGTTACTATTATCGGAGATCTTTATTCCAGAAAAGAACTTATAGCCGCAATGGGCTACAATTCCAGTATTCGAAGTATAGGCTCAGCTAGTTATCCGGCTATTGGCGGAGCTCTGGCGATGATGGGCTGGCATTATCCTTTTATCTTACCTGTAATAGCTGTTCCAATAGGATTTTTGGTATTATTCAATCTAAAAACTCCGGAACCTGAAAATGAAGTGCATATTAGAGAACATCTGAATATTGTCTGGAAAAAATTAAGAAATCGCCAGGTTGTCAGACTGTTAGTTATTGGTATTATTATCTTTGTTATGCTTTTTGGTTCATATATGACCTGTTTTCCACTTTTACTGGGAAATTCATTTGGCTTATCTTCTCTTATTATCGGCTTGATTATGGCTGGTGTATCTCTTATCGCTGCCGTTACCTCTTCCCAACTGGGTAAAATTATCAAGCTCTTTTCAAAAAAAATTATTCTGAAAATATCTTTTATTCTCTATGCTCTGGCTTTATCGATTATTCCTCTTATATCTCAACCCTGGCTATTTTTTATTCCTATAATTATCTTTGGAATTGCCCATGGTATGAATATTCCTGTTATTCAGGCTCTCTTCGCAGAGGCAGCCCCCGTGAAATACCGGGCTACCTTTATGTCGGTAAGTGGAATGACTTTTCGAGTAGGTCAGACCCTGGGACCACTTTTAATGGGAATGGTTATAAGTATCTGGGGAATAGATGGAGCTTTTTATGCTGGTGCAGGATTATCAATAGTTATGTTTATAATAATATTTAGATTATAATATAAAATAGAACTGCTTTTTTCTATTTTTCTAAAAATTATTTTTAAGTTAGATAAAACAATATACCTAAAAAATGAGAAATGCTCCCCCCCATGACAAATAGATGCCAGATAGTGTGGTGATAAGGTAATTTTTTCCATAAATAAAATACTATTCCTAAAATATAACAAGCTCCTCCGATAAAAAGCCAGATAATCATCCCCCGGGGAACCATTTGTATCATTGGTTTAAAAGCAATGATAATAACTAATCCCATAGCAACATAAGATAAGACCAATAAGGCTTTGAGCTTATCCAGAAGAAGCATGGTTACAGCGATACCACCTATAGCTATACCCCAAACGATACCGAAGAGAGTCCAACCCCAGGCTCCCCGCATAAAGGTAAGGGTAATAGGGGTGTAGCTCCCTGCAATAAGAAGATAGATTGTTGAATGGTCCAGAATTCTAAAAATATTTTTTATCTTTGGGTTTACAAAGCTATGATAAAGGGTGGAAGATAGATAAAGCAAAATAAGCGTAGCTCCATATATACTGAAACTCACAATGCGCCAAGCATCACCGCGCTTACTGGCAAGAACTACTAAAATTATCAGGGCGGCAATACTTAAACCTGCTCCGATACCGTGAGTAATGCTATTGGCAATCTCCTCACCCAAGGTCTGAAGCTTGGATGAGTAGGTTTCTTTTTTTAAAATATTTTTCTCATTTACTGAATTTTTCATTTGATAATATTTACCCATCTCTATTATATAGTTAATCAGTTGATAAAAACTTTTTCAATAGATTGTTTTTATGTTAGGATTATAGCATATCATATAGTAAAATAGTACTGACAAGACAGCGAACATCAAGATTTTATTTAAATTTATTTCTAATATTGGTTTTGCATGTTGCTACCGAGATCGAGTTTTTTCGGAACAATTAAAAAAACATAATAATCCAAAGAGATTAAAAAGAAGGAGAATGTCGAGACTTATGGAATATGGTTTAATTTTATTAGGGATAATTTGTACTGTTATAGGAGTAATTGGTTGTATTTTTCCCGCAATTCCCGGACCTCCTGTTAGTTATGCTGCCCTTATATTGCTCCAACTTGCCAAAGAAGAACCTGTTTTTAGTAAAAGTTTCTTGGTCTGGTTTGCTGTCTTAACCATTATAGTCTCCTTGGGAGATTATTTTCTCCCTCTATTGGGAGCAAAAAAGTATGGTACTAGTAAATACGGAATCTGGGGAGCAATAATAGGGATGATAGCCGGCATAATCTTCTTTCCTCCTTTCGGAATGATTTTAGGGATATTTATTGGTGCAATTGTGGGAGAACTTATTGCCGGTAAAGAAAATTCAATGGCCCTGAAAGCCGGCCTGGCCACTTTTATCGGAAGCATGACGGCGGTTTTTATCAAACTGTCTTTATCTTTGGTAATGGCTTTCTATTTTTTTATCTACATCTTTAAAGGCTAAAAATCAAGGAGAAAAAAAGAAATAAGATGTTTATTCTGGAAACTGAAAAGTTGAAATTAATTTCACTTGATGCTCAGAATTTGAAATGGTCAATCGAAGACCGTCGGAAGATGGAGAAGAATTTGGGAGTGAAAATTACTGATACAGAGCTGGAAGAACCGGTGAAGAAAGCCATGAGGACTTCTCTTAAGATAGTTTTAGAAAATAAGAAAGATTATCTTTGGTTTACAGGTTGGGAAATAGTATTAAAAAAAGAAAATAGAATAATAGGGGGATTGTGCTTTAAAGGCAGTCCTGATGAAAAAGGGAGAGTTGAAATCGGTTATGGAATGCAGGATGAATACAGATGCAAGGGATATACTACGGAAGCAATAAAAGAATTAATAAATTGGGCTTTTAGCTTTAATAATATTACCGGGATTATTGCAGAAACAGAAAAGGATAATCTTCCATCTCATAGAGTTTTGGAAAAAGTTGGAATGCAAAAATACCAAGAAAATGAAAAGATGTTTTGGTGGAGAATAAATAAGATTCAAAAAAAATTTATGAGTAAGAAAAAAGGGGAGGCAGAAAAAATGATAATTAAAGATTTCAAACCATTTGAAGGTCAACATTGTGAAACAACCGCAACAGGCAGCTTGCTTCTGCATCAAGGAATCAACTTATCTGAGCCCATGCTTTTTGGATTGGGCGAGGGATTGAACTTTATTATTTGGAATATGAAAACAATGGATTTCCCTTTCATCGGAGGAAGAATAAGGACGGATTTATTGACTCAAAATATTACCAGACACCTCAATTTAAAATTGAATGTTTGGGAAACATCTTCACTGAAAAAAGCCTGGGAAAACGTAAAAGAAAATATCAATTCGGGAATCCCTATAGGAATAAAGCTGGATTGCTATCATCTGGATTATTTTACCAATAAATTTCATTTTGCCGGTCATTATGTGGCAATGTATGGATATGATGAAAATAACGCTTATCTGGTTGATACCATTCAACAAGGTGGATTGGTTAAAACTTCTCTAAAGAACCTTGAACTGGCCAGGAATGAAAAAGGACCTATGTCATCTAAAAATCTTTCTTATACCATTGGAGCCACCAATAAAAAATATAACCTAAAGAAAGAAATTATGCAGGCCATAGGCAATAATGCTAAAAATTATTTGAATCCTCCCATACAAAATATTAGTTATAAGGGAATCCTAAAGACCAGTAAAGAAATAATAAAATGGTTTAAACGAAGCAAAGATGTTGAGGGAGATTTTAAAACAACTGCGATGTTAATGGAAAAAGCCGGCACCGGTGGCGCGTTGTTTAGAAATCTTTATAGAGACTTCCTAAAAGAAAGTTATCAAAAAACAAAAGTAGAAGAAATAAATGAATCCTATGAGATGTTTATCAATATTGCCCGGCTGTGGAGAGCAGTTTCTAAATTGTTTATAAAAGCAGGAGACGAGAAAGATATTCAATATATCAATAAGGCTTCTGAAATATTGGTAGAATTATCCGATAAAGAGAAAAAAGCAATGAATATTTTGCTAAATTCATGTAAGAGAGAGGTCTTATAATAAAATTCAATAAGAAAAGATAACTTTGCTCGCTTTGGTTATCTATTTTATTTTACTGGTTAAATGTTAAAATTTAGGGTAGCAATTCAGGGAGAACATCTCATGAAGTTAGAAAAATTAGGACTTAGTCATTGGTTTAAAGGTAAAATCGATCCTACAAAATTAATCGAGTATCGAATAGCCAGAGTTATCACTGTAAATAAGGATAGCTATATTATTAGAAATGAAAAAAAAGATGTTTTTGCGGAAGTAACAGGAAAATTTAAATTCAATGCTGATTCTACGGTAGATTATCCCACAGTGGGTGATTGGGTCTATGCCAAATATTTAAACAAAGATTCTTTTGCCGTTATTAGTGAAATCTTTCCCAGAAAAACAATCTTAAAAAGGAAAACATCGGGTAAAAAAATAGAATTTCAATTAATTGCAGCTAATATCGAAACGGCCTTTATTGTCCAGTCACTTGATTACAATTATAATCTCAGGCGATTAGAACGATATTTAGCAATGATAAATGAAAGTAATATTCGCCCTATAGTATTACTTAGTAAAAATGATCTGTTATCCCCTATGAATGTAGGAGAAAAGATATCCGAAATTCATACAGTGATGCCAGACATTCAGGTAGTGGCTTTTAGCAATATCACTAATTCCGGTTTAAGTGAAGTAGAAGAATTATTGATTCCTGGTGAAACATTTTGTTTGCTTGGCTCATCAGGAGTTGGAAAAACTAGTTTACTAAATACTCTTCTGGCCGAAGCGCGGTTTGAGATCCAAGCTATTAGAGAAAAAGATGGAAAAGGGAGACATACTACTGCACACCGCCAGTTAAATATATTAAAAAACGGTGCAATGCTCATAGATACACCGGGAATGCGAGAGCTGGGAAATATTGGATTAGAATCAGGCATTAATAATATATTTGATGAAATTGCAAAATTATCAAGGCAATGTCGCTTTAATAATTGTTCTCATATACAAGAGGATGGATGTGCAGTTTTAGCTGCGTTAAAAGATGGTACAATTTCCCAGGAACGCTATCAAAACTATATAAAAATGAATAAAGAATCAATTTACCATGAGATGTCATATTTGGAAAAACGACGGAAAAATAAACAATTTGGGAAATTTATTAAATCAGTAAAGAAGCATATTAAAAGTAAAAAATAATATCCAGAAAGCACACAAAATAGAAATGTAGGGCACGATGCATCGTGCCCACAGGAGAAATTCTATGCCAGATAAACTCTCCGCAAACATGCTGTATAATTATATCAAATGTCCCCACCGTTTAAACCTGGATCTTTTTGGAGATTATTCAAAACAGGACCCAATCAGCTCATTTGTAAAATTATTATGGGAAAAGGGCACTGATTTTGAAAAACAAGTAATAGAAAACCTACAGATACCATTCTTAGATTTACACTCCTACTTAAGAATTGAAAAAGAAAAACGAACCAAAGAAGCTATTAATAATGGTGTAGAATTAATATATAGTGGTCGCATAAGTGCAGGAAACCTAATTGGCGAACCCGATCTTTTAAGAAGAAGTGGTGATGGATACATTAGTGGTGATATAAAAAGCGGATCTGGTTTAGAGGGAGAAAATGATTTATCCGAAGGCAAACCAAAGCTCCACTATACAGTCCAGCTTGCCCTCTATACCGATATTTTGGAAAGGCTCGGTATATCTGCAGGTAGAAGCCCCTTTATTTGGGATATTCATGGACGAGAAATTGAATATAATTTAAACTCACCCCAAAGCACGCGAAATCCAGAATCCTGGTGGACTAAATATCAAAACTGCTTGGAAGCAGTTAGTAAAATAGCCGATCATGATCTAAAAACATTGCCTGCTTATTCAGGGACCTGCAAATTATGCCACTGGAGAGCCTATTGTTTTAAATGTTTAAGAAAAGCTAATGATTTAACCTTGATACCGGAATTAGGACGTTCAAAAAGAGACGTTATGATTAATCATTTAGGTTCGGTTGCTGAATTAGCTCAAGCTAATCTAAACCAATTTCAAAAAGGGAAAAAAACTATTTTCCCGAGAGTAGGTAGAGGTACCCTGGAGAAATTTCAAGAAAGAGCAATACTTTTATCAAAAAGTGGCTCCAAGCCCTATTTGAAAAGTCAAATCACCTTGCCAGATGCCCAAATTGAATTATTTTTTGATATTGAAACTGACCCGATGAGAGATATCTGTTATCTGCATGGATTCTTAGAGCGTCGTAATCGAGACACTAATACCGAGCGATATATTGCTTTCTTCTCCGGCCAACCAGATGAGCAGGAAGAAAAACTTGCCTTTAGCCAAGCTTGGGAATTTATTCAAAAATCAATGCCCTGTGTAATTTATTATTATTCACCCTATGAAAGAACCCAATGGAGGAAATTGCAAGAAAAATATCCGGAGGTAATGTCCGAAGATGATATAGTAAAAATGTTTAATCCCGAGTGTGCGGTAGATCTCTACTTTAATGTAGTAAAGAAAAAAACAGAATGGCCAACCAATGATTACTCAATTAAAACTTTAGCTTCCTATCTGGGATTTCACTGGCGTGATGAAAGTCCATCTGGCGCTGAATCTATTGAATGGTATCATCGATGGGTAGAAACTGGTGATGTAAACATAAAAACAAGGATTCTCAAATACAATGAAGATGACTGTATCGCCACACGTGTCTTATTGGATGGCATTTGTTCGTTGCCTTTATCAAAATAGTAGCCAATATATATTCAGGCACAATTAATCTAATTTATACGATCCTTTAACAAGAAGGTTTACATCTTTCGTGGAGTAATTGTTCCTTTATAATTTTAATTATAATAAAAATTTCCAAAAAGAATTTAGTCAGGAAAGTATCCCACTAATCTTTATTGCGGTATAGGCCAGAAGAAGGGATAGGATACTGTTTATAGTAATTCTTAATTTTACAACATGCAAATATTGGTTAATAATTGTCCCGAATAAAGACCAGGTTAAAAGAGCACAGAAACCTATAAGGGCAAAGCCCAATGAGAATAGGATAATGTAGAGAGGATTACCAATAAGGGGATTTAAGAAGACCGAGTAAAGTGTCAGTCCATAAATAATTGCTTTGGGATTTAAAAATTGGAGTAATATACCTTTGTAAAAACCCCAGAGATACTGGTCAGATTTTTCCTGAAACGAAAAGCTGGCTTTAAAAGTGCTATAGGCCAAGTAGAGAATATAGGCCGCTCCAATCCAGCGCATAATAGGTTCGACAGAGGGAATGGCCGTTAAAAGCAGATTAGAAAAAAATCCACAGAGTAACAACAGTAAGAAAAATCCGCTAACAATTCCATAAATATAATTCATGATTTTTTTAATTCCAAAATTAATACTCATGGAGGCACAGCTCAGGTTATTGGGTCCCGGGGTGAAGGTGGTAATCAAGACGAAGGGAATCAAAACACCAAAGTCAATTAAGTTCATTTCTATTCCCTCCTCAATTATTTATTTTAAATTATAATTTTTGGATTCAGACAGCAAGTAAAAGTGTTTATCAATTTACAGTAAAAAAGTTCTATTGTCAAGAAATTTACATAAATTTGCATAAGTTACAAAACCTGATAAAATTAAAAATGTTTAAGGATAGTTAAACTTATTATAATTTAACCGAAAAATAAAATGAGCTAACTCAAGATTGATTTACAAATAAGTAGAAAGGATAATTTGTGAGTAAAACGATTAAAAGTGTATGTGTATATGGCATCGGAGGTGTCGGCGGGTATTTTGGCGGCAGAATAGCTCATGAAATTAGCAAGGGTAACCGCGCTATACAGGTCTATTTTATGGGTCGAGGGGAACATTTAAAGGCCGTTCAGCAACACGGGTTAAATCTAATCACCGATAAAGAGGAATTTTTTTGTTTTCCAAATATTGCAACAGATAATATAAGACATATTCCTGCCCCGGATTTATACTTACTATGCGTAAAAGAGTATGATTTAGATAATGCTGTTGCATCAATCGCAAAAAATATATCCGCCCATACCATAGTTCTTCCCTTGCTTAATGGGGTAGATATCTATGAACGCATAAGGACCACTTTACGAAAAGCGATAGTCTCACCTGCCTGTATCTATGTTTCCTCCAGTATTGAAAAGCCCGGTACCATCAGGCAAAAAGGAGCTGAGGGACATATCATATTTGGTAAAGACCCGAGATACTTAAACTATAATTATGGGTATCTTGTTGAATTCTTTAATAAAATGGGGATTAGCAATACCTGGTATGATAATCCTTATCCGGCAATATGGGAAAAGTATATATTTATTACAGCGTTTAGTTTAATGACAGCCTATTCAGGAAAAACAATAGGAGTAGTACTCGCTGATGATAAGTTAAAGCGTATGACGGAAAATATCATGAAAGAAGTTGTTTTAGTGGGGAAAACAAAGAATATAAATTTTAAGCAAGATGTAGTAGAAAAAACTCTACAAAAAGCTAAAAATTTTCCTTACGAAACTAAGACCTCATTTCAAAGAGATTATGAAAAAGGGAAAACCAGACATGAAGGAGATATATTCGGAGGGACTTTAATTCGTTTGGCGAAAGAATATAATATCTCAATTCCCGCAATTACAGATGCGTATGGAGTTTTAATAGCGCGATAAAATCTGAGGAAGTTTAGCTTTAGGAAGAGGAAATAAATGTTGAAAGAATTAATCCAGGATGGGTATGGAATTAAAGAAGATTTAAATTGTGCAGAAGCCATTTTGTATGGTGCTAATCAAGTCTATCATCTTGACTTAAATTCAGATTCTCTGAAAATGGCTGCTGCTTTTGGCGGGGGAATGGCTATCGAAAGTGTGTGTGGTGTATTGACAGCATCAGTTATGGTTTTAGGGAAGCTCTTTGTTCCAGATGTCGCCCATAAACACCCGGAAATTAAAGAATTATGTAAAGAATTATTTGATACTTTTGAAAAAGAAATGGGCGATATTCTGTGTAAACCATTAAAGGATAATTATCGAACAGAAGAGAGAAAATGTAAGGATGTTATTTTGAAAGGGGCAGAAATTTTAAATAAGATAGTTACAAGAGAATTGAAAAGTTTGTCAAAGGTTAAGTTAATATGAAAAAAGTTTCACTGTCCCTAAAAATATATATTGGTCTTATTGTGACCCTGGCTATTCTGGCAGCGATTAATATCTTTTTACCACAAGGTGCTTTCTTGTCAACTCAAACACTTCCTGCTTCAAAGCCAGTACTTGCTCTGGCAAATGCAGCAATTATGTTAATCCTCTATGGGGGTTTGGGTTTTTTAGGATTGAAACTTTCCTCAAAACTTGGCTTTGCTGATATTTGGGACTTAAGGGTATCCAATAAACAAAGATTTTTGATTCCTGCCCTTGTGGGAGGGGGTATAGGAATATTTTTTATTCTGGCAGATGTATTTTTTAGTAAATTTCATAGCTTAGGTTCAATTCCTCATCCCCCATTTCCTACCTCCCTGGTTGCTTCAGCTATTGCCGGTATCGGCGAGGAAGTAATATTTCGCTTGTTTTTTATCTCGTTCTGGGTATGGCTTATTTCTTATGTAATCCTCAAAAAGAGATGGCAAAATCAGGTTTTTTGGGTAGTCTCTATCTTTTCAGCACTTGCTTTTGCCATAGGACATTTTCCTTCAGTCATGATTCTTTTTGGTTTTAATACTATTCAAGAGATTCCATTTGTTCTTATCAGTGAGATAATCCTTCTTAATGGGGTGATTTCAATTTTTGCTGCCTATTATTTTAGAAAATATGGCTTTTTAGCGGCAGTGGGAATTCACTTTTGGACAGATATAATATGGCATGTGATCTGGGGGATGATTTATTAGGGAATAGTCCTTTGATAAGGTTGAATGAAGAAAATAAGAAATCGTTTTGGAGAAATTTAAATAAAATCAACTCTTTTTGAATAAATTGCTAAGATAGTATAAAATAAAAAAAGGAGGGTGGAAATTATGGATAAGATAATTGCCTTTTGCGGATTAACTTGTACTGAATGCCCGGCATTTATAGCTACCCAGAAAGATGATGATGAGGAAAGAAAGAAAGTTGCTAAAATGTGGTCTAAGGAATTCAATGAAGAGGTTAAGCCAGAAGATATTAATTGTGATGGGTGTTTAACAGAAGAGGGGGGTCGAGTTTTTAATTATTGCAAGACTTGTGAAATAAGAAAATGCGCTAAAGAAAAAGAAATTAAAAATTGCGCTTACTGTAATGATTATGCCTGCGAAAAGCTAACTAAGTTTTTTGATATGGCTCCTGAGGCCAAGACTGCCCTGGCAGAAATCAGAAAAAATCTTTAGAAAAGAAGGATTCCTTTCTTGTAATAGCGAATGATATTTATAGAGGAGGGTTTTATGAAAATACTTCTTGTTTACCCTGAGTATCCAGAGACATTCTGGAGTTTTAAATATGCTATAAAATTTATTTCTAAAAAGGCGAGGGGGCTTGGG
>JABUBN010000576.1_pt1 | contig 10741 bp, 14 predicted proteins | sample 7240341 | NCBI WGS metagenome assembly JABUBN01 (sample SAMN07256345, study PRJNA390944) | subsurface metagenome | isolation source: Methane hydrate marine sediment | place: Pacific Ocean: Eastern North Pacific, ODP site | reverse complement strand
CATAAAACGAAAATATAGGCTACTAATTGACTGGCTTACAAATATTGACCAATCAGGGACAATTACCGCTAATGAATTTAACGCTACTTATTTTGCAAAAGCGCAGGTTATAGATGATTATTCTGCAGTAAAACATAAACCATTTATCTTATCTACACAAAATTATCTAAGAAATGCTGGCGATGATGATTGTTTGCATCTGGTTTCAAATCTATATGAAAATGGTTGGTTATGTAATGTTCTGTCCGATGCAATTGGAGATTTTGGTGCTGCGCAGGTATGGTCAATAATTTATGATGATACCCAGCAGGTAAAACAGATAACAGTATCGGGTTCAAGATTTAACTATCCTGTAGATTTTGACCTCTACTACAGAAAGGCCGATGATTCAGCTTGGTTATTGTGTGATAACTATTTAGCAGTAGACAGCAAGACTACAATATATGAGTTTGTCTCTCAAACTGAAATCAAGGGAGTAAAGATTGAGGTTACTAAAATCTCCGCTAAAGATATGTATGCCTGCGTAGTTGAGATTGGTTTAGGATTTAGAGATGACATTACAGAAGATTTGATTGATATGGACGTGCGAAAAGAACTTGAATATGAAAAAGGTTCTACAAACATAGGAAATATCTCTGCAAATAGCCTTAGTTTTAGATTGAAAAATACGCACCAGCGATATAACAGCAAAAATACCGACTCTGATATTTATCAATATCTAAAATCAAATAAAGAAGTAAGGCCTTATATTGGAGTGCAGGTTGGAGATTCGATAACTTATATTGCTCAGGGAGTATTTTTTATAAAAGATATAATTCCAAGACCTGAAATGATAGTAGAATTTGATTGTGTAGATAAGATGGCACTTATGAAAGAAAAGGATTTTATAACTTCAGCGGTATATCAAAATCAAACCATTTCAGAACTTATAACAACCATAGTTACTGCCTATGGCCTGGAGGATGGAGAATACAGCATTGATGTAACTACCGATACTATCCCTTATGCTTTTTTCAGGCCTGCTCATTATGCAGGTTGTGTAAAACTTCTTGCAATAGCTGAAGGCGGAATGGCTTTCTTTGATGAGCCTGGATTACTCCAGTTCAAAAATAGAGATTGGACTCCAGGAGTAGATATTGAAAAAGCATATACAAATTCCAATATAGTAAAACACAGCTTTGATTCCCCTTACATAGCAGGCAAGATGAAAAACAGGGTAAAGGTAAAATCAAGACCATTATATTTATCCACATTAAAAAAGATATATGAACTTGAGACTGCGATAACTATTCCCGCAGGTGAAACTAAAGTTATACCTTGCTATTTTTTTGAATCACCCTGTCTTGACGTTGCAAATGCTTCTGTAACAAAACACGCTGACATAACACAAGACAGTGAAGATAAATATAATTATGCCACTTTTTTAACTTTTACCAATGGGGGAGCAGCAGACCAGGACGTTACTGTAATTACCATAGAAGGAAAACCATTGGTTGAAAAGGGGATAACCTTAGCAGATGAGGCTGATGCTGCATACATTACCGAGTATTCAGAAAAACTACTAGAGATAAACAATCCCTACATACAGGATTACACTTACGCAAAAACTTTAGCTGTAGATTTACTTACTGCTTGGAAAGACCCCGATATAGAGGTAAATTTTAAGGCATTATCTATGCCCTGGTTACAGCTTGGAGATAGAATTTCTATAACATACCCAAAGTTTAATCTGGACGCAGTTGAATACAAGATTATTTCAATACATATAAAATGTGGAAAATCCATAGTAGACACAATTAAAGCGAGGAAAATAGTATGAGCATATTTAATAAAAATGAAGAACCCAGACAAGGAGCAACTGGTAATTGGTATACTATGGCAATTATAGATGGACTAATACCCATAAAACCAAATATTAAAATTAAAGCAAGAGCTTATTTATCAGCAGTTCAACATAATTTAGTAAGTGGTGATTGGACTAAAGTCCTTTTAGACACAGAAAATTATGATATAGGTTCAAATTTTGACCCTGTAACTAACCATAGACTTACAGTTCCTATTACAGGTTTTTATTTGCTTATCGGACAAGTTTCATTTGACTTAGTAATAGCTAACAAAAAATATTATGCCAAGATATACAAAAATGGTACTACTGCAATATGTGTGGGAAGCAACCAGGCTTCTTTTGTTGATTATTTATACGTACTTACTTCAGACATAGCTTATTTAGAAGCCGATGATTTTATTGAGCTTTGGGGAAGACAAGATTCTGGGGTAAATACTGTTGATATATATAACTTCTCTCCAAATACCTATATGGCAATTCATTTATTATCAGTATAAGGAGATTTAATGGATAAAAAAGACTTAGAAAAAGTAAGAAAGAAATTTGAAGAAAGTATGCAAAAGGATATAGAAGTGCTAATGCAATATAAAAATGCTTCAAGAAATTTAGAGATTCAAATAGCAGAAAAAAGAGGGGGTCTTGAGCTTTTAGATAGCCTTATAAATGAAGATAAGAAATTACTTGAAATGATTAAAGAAGGTGAGAAAAAATGAGTATATTTGCAAGTGCGCCAACCCAGTTTCCAGGGGGAGCTTATATTGATACTACTCGTTGGAATACAGAAGTTTATACGAAAATGACTGAAATTAATGCTCTGTTTAATTATGCTAGTGGGCATGACCATTCAGGAGCAGATAAGGGAAAACAAATTTCAGTAAATAAATTGGCTGTTATGACAGCACATTTTGATGCAGGAGATTATCAGATTAGGGCATCGAGATTTCGCTCAGATGTTCCAACTGGCACTGCACCATTTATAATTAGTAGTACTACCAAAGTCACAAACTTGAATGTAGATTTATTAGATGGCCTTGATTCAAATAAATTCCTGCGACACGCTGCTGGAACTGTGAATGTTAAGATACAGGGGGGTAGTGCTAATGTACATTGGGCTGATGGTATTGGTACTATAGTTTTTCCAACAGCATTTTCTACAAATTGTCTTGCCGCTGTAGTTGCACCAAATGATGATTTATTGGCAGATGCAGGAAGAAATGTAAGTATTTACAATAAATCTAAAACATCTTTAGCACTTCGTTTAAGGGAATCTAATGGTGCACTATCGGATGGTTCACCAATTCGTTACGTTCACTGGATAGCAATAGGATATTAATGACAATTTTAGTTTATGGAATTTGGAGGTTTAGATGAATAAAATATCAGCAAAGGAACTTTTAAAACTGCCAACAAAAGAGCTTGTAATAAAAATATATATGCAGCTTATAAAATTAAATGGCAAGGTAAGTTTTCACGAAAAGTTCATTTGGACACTTATAGGGCTTCTGATTACAGGACTTATAGGTGGAGCAATAGCATACTTTATTTTTTAAGGTGATTATATGTCAATATTTATTGGTTCAAGTTGCTGCGGTTATGGGAATACAGTATCAGATTGCACGGTTAATGAGATAAGGTTTGTTATAAAAACTGATATACATTCCGCCCATAACTGGGAATGGGTAGACAGGAGTTTGGCATCAAGAACCAAGATGATTATAAATATAGAAAGTCATACTCGTGGCTGGAATAAAGGTTGGGAAAGTGAAGCCAATCTTAGAAGTTTTACAGAAGAAATATTAACCACCCTTATAGCTAAAGCATATAACAATTATGGTATTACGCTGGGTAAGCTAAAAAGGTTTTGCAGGCTAACTTTTGATAATGAAGCTAATGAAATCTATAGCCCCTATGAGTACGGATATTACCTTGATATTTTTTACAGCCAGGTAGCGGGTAGATTTGATATTGGAGCAGGTAACTTTGGAAATAACCGAAAAGACTACTTTGAATATATATGCAGGGTTCATAAAACTTCTTTTAGTATCCTGGATATACATATGCAAAATGGCTGGGAGACAAAATCCAAGATAGCTGAAAATGCAAAATGGTATAGAGAGTTGGCTACAAAATATGTAAAACGCATATCCTGCACCGAAGCAAATGATACAAGAAATAATATATGGACTGCTTCTGGATTTGGTATATTACATTACCAATTAGTAAAAGCAATTGAGATAGGTGCTGAAGATTTTTGCATGATATTTATTAAGCAACCAGATGACGGCAGCTATGCTAATCAGTCTTTTATAAGAAATAATGGCAGCAAATCACCTTACTGGGATAGCTTTAAAAAGATGATTGGCGATAATAAACCAGTGCCAATAATAATAGAACCAATAATAATAAGCGAGGAAGATATGGAATTAAAACTATTAGGATTAAATCATACTAGAAAAGGACAGCAAGTTAAGTGGTTACAAGATATTCTACTTAATGATTATAAAGTGCCTAATTCTGGTGGGATAGATGGTAAGTTAGGAGAAATGACAGATAAGCAAATTAGGGATTATCAAGAAGAAAAAGAATTAAAAATTGATGGGATTGTTGGAGAAAATACTACAATGAAATTAATCAACGAAAGTTCAGACCCTAAAAAATGGATGAGAAATTTAATAATCTATATGTCTTATGAATAAACTTGAAATAGAATTATTTATATTGCAACTTTAAGGGATAAATTGAAATGGATAAATATTATTATTTAACCGAAAACTTTACTTTAGGTGAATTTTGTTCGGGGGATAGAAAACTGGGTAAGCGTTCAATTGAACCGCCAAGCAAATATTTTGAATATATAATGGCTTGTGCTCAACAGTTACAGTATGTAAGGGATTTAATTAAAAGACCTATAATAATTACTTCTGGTTGGAGAACCCCCGCTTGGAATAAAAGAGTAGGTGGAACTTCTACTTCTTATCATCTAAGGGGGCTTGCCGTAGATAGCAGAGCAGTAGGTTTGCCACTATTTGTTTACTATTCCTATCTTTTAAAATACACAAGTTTTAATGGCTATGGTTATTATAGGTGGAAAAATTTTATACATTCTGATTTGAGAAATAGAAATGATTTTACAATCTTTAAATATTAGAAATTCAAAATGGAGATTAACAAATGAGTGGAGCATATAGAAAAGAACGAATAGAAAATGCCTGTTATTATTTTTATGATAATTTTAAAAATCTTACTGGCAAAACAATTATTAAGCCTATTTTAAGTATTCTATTACTATTATTAGATATTTCTGGTTTGACTGATAATCTCCGCATAGGATTTGAATTAGATTTTAAAACCAGTAGAGGATTAATTTTTAGTAAATATTTTCCTGTAGAAATTCTTAACAAAGATATTGATTTGGACGACCTAATAAATAAATCCCAAAATGCAAAATTTGATTCAGATTATTTTACAAAACATGAACTTAGGTGTATGAAAAAAATAGCTAAATATTCCACAGATTTAATGGCAAACTTTGAAATTATTTATGATGAAGATTTGGAGAACATTTCTACTTAATTAAATCGTATGACGGTCTCATTTCCGTCTTTAAATAATTAAATGAGTGGTACGGGTAAGATGGGCAGACCGCTTTAGCACTTGAGCGATATCAAGTGCATTAAAACAATGAAACAAAAAATAATAAACTTTATAAAACATATATCAATTAAGATATATTTAAAATTAGATAATAGACATTCTAAGATATATAACGAATATGTTAAGGAAAGAGTAATGGCAGAATTTCATTATTGACATTCCGGTAACTAGAAACCTGATAATAGATAATGGCTTATGGTGTTATTGGCGGTAAGCGACGGGAGAGTATCTATTGACTCGTTTGAACCGAGTAGGTGGGCTTATCTGAACAGGCGGGGGTTACGCTGCGTAGCGGTCTAACCCCTAACCCGATACTTATTATTAAGTTTGTAACCGACGGGTTGCATTGGCGGTAGATGTACCGCTTCTTGCAAGTGGGTTCGACGGTAAGTTGTTTGATGAAAACGACCTCTCACCAATCAACTAAATCCCGCACAATTCCTTTGTCGCATGGAATAGCAAAACCGTCAAGAAATTGCCGATAAATTGCTGACAATAAACTACTTGAGGAACGGGCAAGGCAACCGTTACGCTATCTTATGGTAGTAGAAAAGGTATGTAGGATACGCCGACCTACCAAGTAGCTTTAAGTTACCATACAAATTGGTTATATCACCATAAAGTTTGGTAAATATTAATCTAACAAGGAGGCTATTATTTTTAATAAAAATGATATAGAAGTTCAACTTGTTATAAATGACCTGCATATTCCATTCCACGATGAACAATGTATAGATTTGGTATTGAAGTTTGCTAAAGACCTACACCCCGATAAGTTCTTTATGCTCGGTGATTTTGTGGATATGTACTCAATTTCTAAATTCTTAAGAGATCCGGCTAGAGTTTTAAATCTAAAGACAGAATTTGAGCAAGGTAGGGAAATGCTTGATAGGTTTGATAAGGCAATGCCAAAAACAGAAAAATATTTCCTGTGTGGAAACCACGAAGATAGGATGAGAAAATTTATCTGGAATAACCCGGTAATTGATGGCTGTATAGATTTAGAAGAAAAATTAGGACTTATGGATTACGGATATAAATTTTTTGAATATGGGGATAATTATAAGTATCAAACACTGATCTATACACACGGCTATAGGTGTAATAAGTATTCAGCTTACACTGCCAAGAACCTGCTTGATGATGTGGGACTATCTATAATATGTGGGCATACTCATAGACTTGGCTCACATTACAAAACTAATCACAGTGGGGCACTGGTAGCATTTGAGAATGGTTGTTTATGTATTAATGACCTATCGTTTAACTGGTTTCAGCGTAAAATTCCCGATTGGCAGCACGGGATATCTGTAATTAAATTTGTAGAAGATAGATTTAACATTCATCAGATTTGTATACCTAAAAATAAGTTTATCCTGTATGGAAAACATTATTATACATTGTGATAAGTTTTCTTCTAATAAGGAAACTATGCATAATAACGGACAATTAGCGGACAATTAAAGCGGACGATAATAATAAATGTACAAAGGATATGATTTTAATAAAATATGAAAAGTCAAAAAGCTGGTGGCGGTTCAAAAAAGATAGGAAGAAATAAAGTAAAGTGTGAAAGATATAAATCTAAAATGACACGCTATCACAACAAATTAAAAAATTGGATAAAACACAATATCAATAAAGAAGCTACCGACAAAGAGAAAGAATTGAAGATATTGGAGTTTAAGGAAATCCAAGATAAGAGGAAAAAATGCCAAAATTAAAATTAGAATTTGACACCACAGAAGAACAAGAAGAATATTATAATGCAATAAATGGAGGCAGTTATAGATACCTGCTCCAAGACTTGGATAACTGGCTACGGGATATAGTTAAATATAACGCATATAAAAATACTCCCGAAGAACAGGAATTTGCAAGCAAGGTAAGAGATAAACTATACGAACTACTAGAAGAGGATACCCTAAAATTATGAGATTAAAACGTAGACACATTTTAATAAGTGTAAGCGTTTTTGACCAATTATGATTAACATAAATAAGTTTCAATAATGTAATTTAATTCACATAAACACTATTTTTTATGACTTTAAGAAATGAAAGGATAATTAATATTTCATTATTATAACGAATTATAACTATTTTGTCGGGTTTTTCGTTACTGTAACTTTTAATAAATACCGTATGAAAGGATAAAATTGACAACTATCGGAGACAATAAAATGAGTACAACTGAATACTGTAAATTAGTAGATAAAAATATTTGTCCTGATTGTGGGGCAGAATTAATACCACAGGAGGGTTGTAGAATTTGTTATAATTGTGGATTTTCTAATTGTTAGGGAGGTGAATTATGATTAACATAGATTTTTTAGATATTGCCGTACTTGTAATTATAACTGTTGCAATAGTAAATGTAATTAAAAAAGCTACTGGTGAGACGTTGGGGCAGTGGTACATGCTTATATCCGCTGGGGTAGGTGCTGTAATTTATGCTATTGGTTTATATGCGCCTGATGTTATTAAGGGCTTTATCGCAGTAGGTTTGGTTGCAAGCGGGCTTTATGATATTTATAAAAAGACATAATATATTTTAGACTTGACAAATACATTTAAGTATTGTTAAATTACAAATATAGATTTATACAGAGTTAGAGTGGTAATCGAAAAAGAGGCGGATAATACCGTCTCTTTTTTATTGGTGCGCTAGGCGGGACTCGAACCCGCAAGGTCTCTCGACCCAAAGAGTGGTAATCTTTTGCGTATACCAATTCCGCCACTAGCGCATATACTAATTCTATCATTATTGATTTATATTAGACAGCCTTTTGCGTCTAAAGGGGACACAAAGGGGACATAAATGGTAAGTTAGTTCTTTTAAGGGGCTGTAATGGTTCGGGTAGGTTAATATGGAATGTGGATCACGTTCGATTAATCTGCCCAAATATGATATTACATAATAAAATGAGGGGTTGAAAGGTTTTGATTGACTATAAATTATAGTCATTTAACTACAAATTATAGTCAAGACGTGGGTTCGATTCCCACCAACCTCCACCAATGCGGGTTAAAATTCTGGTGAATTTTCGAGTCTCATAAGCTCACTAGATGGGTTCGATTCCCATACCCGCCACCAAGTTTAGGGTAGTTGATATTATTATGTAATATTGGCTACCCTTATTTTTTATCCAGGTGGATTACATTTTTTACAAGGTCTATATCCTTTAGATTTAGCATCATTTGCATCAATAAACCAAATTAGGTTTTCAGGCTTTATTCTATCTACATAATGGCATGAAGGATAATGATAAACATCGGAATTTATACTTCCGCAATATTGAGCTTGCTGTGGTTCTTCTTCGACTGGTTCTTCTGCTATTATTTCTTCCTCTTGTTCTTGGGGCTGTTCTTGAATCTGTTCCTGTTCTTTTTCTTCTTCAATTATTTCAATTTCTTCTTCTATTGGTTCTATTATTTCTTCTTTAATTGGCTCTTCTATAATTTCTTTCTCTACTAGCTCTACTATTTCTTCATCTATTGGTTCTTCAATAACTTCTTCTTCTTCAATTATTTCTTCTGCCTTACATGATGTAAGTGAGGTAAAACCAAAAATCAATATTAAAACTAAAACTGGTATCAAATATTTTACTCTCATATTTCACTCCTTTTATAATTTTATATTTAAAAGAGCAAGGCATATTTATAAGTAAATATTGTTTTAAGATTTGCCGATTATAAATTCTTGAAGTATTTTTCCTTCCTCGTGAAATACTTCCACTTTATACATTCCATCTGGCAAGTCTACAATTACTACTGGCTGACCATATGGAAAATCTATCTGGTAAACTATTTTTTCATTTGTATCATAAATTCTTACCCAGTTATTATTGCTATATTCATACCAGAATATTAGCTCAAATTTATTATCTTTGGTTATGTTTACCTGATAGCAGGTTAGGTCATGTATTCTTCTTGGTTTGGGTTCAGGCCATTTGATTTCATACCATCCTATTCTACTCCAATCACAATCTACTGAATATTCTATATCATCAATAGTATAAATATAATTATCATGACCTGAATTTGAATAATCGTAGCGACCACAATCATCTTTATTTATACCATCAATATTCCCTTCAAATGATTCTTCAAAATAAAAATAATATGATAGATCTTCCTGAACATCCATTTCTATATTAAATGTATATGTGCCATAAATATACCAATTATTCTGATACCAATCAGTGTATTCTGAGAATGTGCCACTATCATAACCTGGTATTGCTCCAGTATCTGTTCCTTCCTCCCAATATTCCCAGTATTCTTTATATTCACCAGTATCTGCAAATAGTTTTTTGGGAAGTGCTAAAAATGTAAAGCATACCACAATGGTAAATATTACAATTAAGGGAAAGATAATAGATTTTTTTCTAATAAGATTCATTTTTTTACCTCCTTTCTCATACTTAAATATGCCTTGCTCTTACTTAAAGACTAATTTTATTCCTCTAAAATTTAGATGTTTTATTTCCATGTCTTACTTCTTTCAGTACTTTTTTTTCATAAGCAAGCACAATCTTTTTTATGCTTTCTTCTATAATTATCTAAATTAATTACATTACTTTTATGATACTTTAAATTCTTCCCCTTTTTTTAGCTTCAGTTTCTTTCTCTGTTTCTTCAATCTTTTCAAAATCTTCAAGAACTTCTTCTGGTTTATCAGATATTTTTTTAGTTAATCTTTTTGCCTGGCGTAAGCAATGATCTAGGTATTCACGATTATTATCTATGAAATTAAGTAGATTCTTTAATCTATGTTCATAGAAATAAGAAGGAGGCAAATCAAAATAATCTGCAATTTTTTTTATAAGTTCTTCCTTCGGCATATTTGCTCTGCGTCTATTAGCAAGACCCCATAGATAGCTTTGAGCTATACCAATTTTAAAACTCATTGTATCAAATGAAACTCCAGATTTTTTTCTGAGTTCATCCATAGCCACACCAAAATCAAGATATGTTTTATTTTTATTCATCTAAAATCATCCCCATATTCATATTGTTTACAATTAAAGCACTTGGTAATCGCATATTATAACATAAATGCAAAGAATTTTAAAATAAAGTGAAATTTTACTTGACAAGCATATCCAGTTCTGTATAATAAAATTAGTAATAATAAATTTATTTATATTGCTATGAAACTAATTGACTGGCTTACAAATATTGACCAATCAGGGACAATTACCGCTAATGAATTTAACGCTACTTATTTTGCAAAAGC
>JABUBN010000575.1_pt1 | contig 10760 bp, 8 predicted proteins | sample 7240341 | NCBI WGS metagenome assembly JABUBN01 (sample SAMN07256345, study PRJNA390944) | subsurface metagenome | isolation source: Methane hydrate marine sediment | place: Pacific Ocean: Eastern North Pacific, ODP site | reverse complement strand
AATTTTGAGACTTAAGGCATTCCTGTTCTCTTTGGTTATGAATAAAAGAGGAGAAATAAGAAGAAAAAGGATCATCATCTATTATGTCCTTGCAATTGTGCTTCCATGCCTCATACTTGGCATTCTTGCTTTCAGGGAAATTAAAAATGACCAGGCCCTGGTTGAACGTGAGCAAAGGAGAAACCTTCTGGAAGCCGGCCAGCAGATCATTCAGGAAACGGATGCTTTTCTCTCATCAATTGAAAATAGTTTTACTGAAATAATTGACTCAACCGCTATTCTCCAAAAAACAATATTCACCGATTCCCTGTTACATCTATTCAGTGCTCATCATCAGGCTGTTTCAGGTATCTTTTTTGTATCCGGCGCCCGTTTGATACACCTGGTGATTTGCAAGAATAAATTATGGGGTTACCCGTAAACAAAAATATAAAAAGGAGATATCCTTAACCTCAAAATTATACAACAGTAAAAATTAGCTTATGTTGATTATTTAAATTTGGTCAGATTATATCTGTCAGCCAATTTAATTCTTTCATTATCAGGAAGAGATTTAATATATGCTTTCCAGCCGGGACACCAGGTGGCATGCCATCTCCATAACCAACCCAAAAATGATTTTGGATTATTGTCATATTTTGCACGAAAACCGCAATTTTCACAATTATGATCATCCATACTGATTTCTCCATGTATTAATTTTGGTGTTAAAGAGTGTTAAACGAATGAGTTCACCTGCATTTTGGAACGAAATGCGGTGGAGTTCTTGTCAGGTGTAAGCAATTGTTATGCGTTTCTTAAATCATTATATTCTTATAATAATTCATTTAATTGTTCTACAGTAAGATAAGCTTGTTTTAATATATGAGATAAAGTAGAACGTTTAATTGGTCGATGAGCCGGAATAGTTATCTTTAATGTCCCTTCTCTTGTTGTTTTATGAAGACGAATATGACTTCCTTTTTGTCTAACAACTACCCATCCATCCCATCGTAGTGCAGAAATAAGTTTATAATAATCTATACTCGGGACTTTACTCATACAGCTATTTCGATTTTTTCAATATTTGGCAAAAAAGACTGATCATCTTCAATGGGCTCTAAATATAATTCAATAGCTTCTTGTATGTTTTTTAATGCTTCTTTTTTTGTTTCTCCTTCACTAATACATCCAGGCAAAGAGGGGACATATACTGTGTAACCTCCTTCATCACTACGTTCTAAGATAATTTGTAATTTCATATTGGTATTTGATTAAAATTTGTTTAACAAATCTACATATTTTATTACTACTATCCGCATTATATTCTCCCACAAATTACCATATAATCCTCATATATCCAAGTAAAAACGGATTCCATATTATACTTTTTAAATGACTCTGTTAATGAAAATTCCGTATAACGGGTAAAACACTGGGTGGAACCGCATCAGGCGAACTAGTGAAAAAGAAGCGAATTTTGAAACTACTCTGAATTTAACTTATAAGAATCTACGGTTTCAATCCGGCGCATTTTTTTGTTAGGCGTATATATTTGATTCTTTCTGTATTACATGAATATTATTAGATTTCATTCTTTATGATATGACGACAAAATGCCTGATCTATATCATTTTTGAATCGATTGTTACAAAAGAAAAGTGCTGTGTCATAATAATAAAAAGTTTGATTTACACTCTAAGTAAATGATTATTCCTTTGAGGCAGCTTTGACAGATTTAACAAAATCTATCGTTAGAATTAAAAATGCCAATGAGCCAAGGATCGCAGGGATAATATATACTTTTTCATATTTCACACACTCAAACCAGTATCCAAATACTGGAGAACCCAGCCAGGCACCAATCCATCCGAATATTACCTTAGAAATGAATGAATTCCAGCCTGGCCTAACATAGTACTTAAAAACAAAATGCAGGACTGCTGAGACAACAATACTGATTACCAATAAAATTATAAAACTGACAAAGTTCATTCCAATCATGATTATACCCTCCATTATTAAATAAAAGTTAGATTATAACACAGCACTATTTTATGACACTCTTTATGTGTAAGTTACGCTTAACAGTCTCGAAATTACCGGCGCAAAATACAACCGATATTAATCAAGCTTCAAAAGCTGGAAAGTTTTGCGTCCTTTATATTGAGTGGTTATGCAAATTGCAAGTTCTTATTCATGCTTGCCAATAACTATTTTCTCTCCAACTTTGATATCTTTATAAATTTCAGGAAATGCATTACGAAATGCTTGTATACTGGCATCGCAGCTATCATGCCCCGAGAGTCCCACAACAACAGGATTCCGTTTTTTGAGAAGATTGATATTGTTCTTTACTTCCTCGATTATAATTGGACTCCATGGTACCTTTCCTGTGCCAAAATACATCTGTATTTTTAGTACTTTCCATATCAATCTTGAATCAGTAACAGGATAATGCAAACCGCCAATTATACCGTAAATTGGTTCGTCAAAAAGAGACTCTGAACGTTCTAATATTTTTAATAAAGTTTGATGACCACAACCTACAATAAATATGATCCCCTTCCCTTCCACATTGACCGCTAACGCTTGTTCAGGGGTATAACCCCCGAAAAATAACTGATTGGATATAACCCCGATAGTTGTAACGCCTTCTGAAATGACAGTGGGATTCTCTGCGCAAATGGGTGAAAGTCCCGGGTAGGTCATTGGAATGGGGGTATATACTATTTTATCGCCAAGATCAAGTTGATAATTAGTCAAAGAAAATGACTTCAAGTTGCTCCACTTACCCCCTCCTACATGATCTAAATGATTATGAGAAATAACAATAATATCGATCTCATCTAAACTAATACCCAACTGACCCATATTATGTAACAGTGGGGATGGATCGCTCTGATCACTATTAAGACCTACATCGAATAGTATTGTGCATTTATCAGTTTTGATAAGATAAGAAACTCCTGCTTCCCCTTTTAAAGATTCATCTCGCGTATACCAATCAATGAGAGGTAAAATTTCCAATGTTTTTGTAACACCCAAATTTTTTATCTTTCGGATGTTAGACTGGTTAAGTTGCCACTCCTGTTCCGCTTTCTGTTTCCCTTTATTAAAGTGCGTTAATAACTCTTTTGGATCACCAAAGGAATCAAATAATGCAACTAAATCAGGATTATTTTTAATTTCCTTTTCCATTATTTTAACTTCATCATTTTCAATGAAGTATTCGCCCTCCCATTCACCAATCAATGTCCCCCTTGAAGTAAACCCCTTATAGGTACCACTCCCCTGGATGTTCTCGTACTTGCCTGTCCCTTTTGTAAAAGTTAAAGACGCTTCAAATCCGTTGACAGGCTTACCCTCGGGGGAAAGGGTAGTTGCAACCTTTCCCTGAAATTTATAATAGACGACATCGCCTTATGAATAAAAAAACAATAAGTATTACACTCATTAATAATGTCCTTAAAAAGTTCCGGCGATTATAGATTTCCATTTTTTTTCTCCTGTTTTATTTTCAAATTAGAAGTTAATTAAAGAAAGTGAGTAAATCTTGCATAACGGCTTCTTATGTTTTCAATAAATCCGGCCGTAATTTCCGGGTTCTTTCCAGTGCCTGTTCGTGTCTCCATTTTTCAATTTCTTTTGTATTTCCGGAAAGGAGGATACCAGGGACTTTCCAGCCCTTAAAATCTGCCGGACGGGTATAAACAGGTGGAGCAAGTATTTGATCCTGAAAGGAATCGGTTAGGGCAGAGGTTTCATCGGAAAGAACCCCTGGCAGTAACCTTACAACTGCATCGGTAATTACTCCGGCAGCCAATTCTCCACCTGATAAAACATAGTCGCCAATCGAGATTTCCCGGGTGATTAAAAAGTCTCTAACGCGCTGATCTACCCCTTTGTAATGTCCGCAAAGGATAATCAGGTTTTGTAATGTCGAAAGCTTGTTTGCCACTGACTGGGTGAAAGATTCACCATCCGGCGACGTGTAGATGATATCATCATAATTTCTTTCCGACTTCAGTTGTTCTAAAATCCGGAAAATGGGCTCAATGGTCATCACCATACCGGCTCCACCACCATATGTATAATCATCCACACTTTTATAAGCATCGGTAGTGTGATCTCTTAAATTGTGTATGAAAATTTCCACCAGACCTTTTTCCCTGGCTCTCTTTATTATTGAATGATTTAACGGACCCTCCAACAGGTCCGGAAGAACAGTGATAATATCGATTCTCATATCTGATTTTATTAAATAAATGAAATACAGCACATTGAAAAAAACAATCAATTAATATAAGTATCACATAATCAGATATATAATACTTTAAATTTAAACTTTATACTTTTTAAACTGAACTCAAATATATAAAGGTGAGTTCAGGATAACAAATATTGGGAAAGATTAAAATGGTCGTACATCCACACCTTTCTATTAAAGTTTGAGTATTCGTGGGGAAATATATATTTTCGTACTTTAAATTTTATTTGTATTTTTCGCCGTTTGCGAGATTTCTAACACTTAACGGTTGTTTTAGATGGAGACGAAAGACAGAAATGATAAGGTTCAGGTTGAACAATTAAAAGAGAAGGATTCTCAGGCTCAATCCCTGGAAAGCTCTGCTGAAAAAAAACAGAATGAAGGGAATGACCTTGCCGGCAACAAAACACCGGAACCGGCTGCAAATACCGGCACCAATGATATTAAGGGAGAGCCGGAATCACAACCTGGTGAGGAAAAACCGGCTCCGGAGAAAGGGGAGAGTAAAAAAGTGATAAAGAATTCAGTAAAGAAGTTGGACAAAAAAGAAAAGAAACCACCTGAAGAAGGGATAAAGAATACAACTGAAGAAGAATCAAAAGAGGCCGAAACCAGCGATAATTCCACAAAATTAGCTGAAGCGGAAAAGGAAGGTCCGGTTACGGAAGAAGATTCGGCAAGTTCAGCACAAAATGCCGGGGTTAAACAAAAGAAGGTCAAAAAGAAGCAAAAACCGGTCACGAAAAAAGCAAAAGCCAAAAAAAAGAAAGAGCCGGTGAAAGATACAATCGAAGGTGAAAAAGAAAAAGAAGAAGAAGATATTACTGTTAAGGCAGTTGATTATTCTACCTTCAGTAATGAAGACCTCGTCAGTACACTGGCCCTCCTTATCGAAGACAGACCAATCCAGGAAATCCGGGATGATGTAGAGAATATTAAAATAAATTTCTACAAGAAGCATAAAATTGAGCTGGAAAAGAAAAGAAAGAATTTTCTGGAAGATGGTGGTGAACTTGAAGATTTCAAACCTAAGGAAGACCCTCTTGAAAATCAGCTTAAAGAATTATTAAAAAAATACAGAAACGCGAAAGCAACTTACAACAGGGAGCTTGAGGAGCAAAAACAAGTTAACCTGGAAGAAAAATACAAGATCATTGATGAGATAAAAGATCTTATAAACCGAAAGGAATCCATCAATAAAACATTTCAGGAATTCCGTGAATTACAGGCTAAGTGGAGGACGGTGGGAGTAGTGCCGCAACAAAATCTGAAAGATCTCTGGGAGACTTACCATCACCATGTAGAGAAATTCTATGATTATATCAAGATCAATAAGGAATTGCGTGATCTTGATCTGAAAAAAAACCTGGAAACCAAAATTCAGCTTTGTGAAAAGGCTGAAGAATTACTTTTTGAACCATCCATTGTACAAGCATTTAAAGTGTTGCAAAAATATCATGAACAGTGGAGAGAGATCGGTCCGGTGCCACACGAAGCTAAGAACGAAATCTGGGAAAGATTCAGAGAAGCAACATCGAAGATCAATAAGAAACATCAGAGCTACTACGAAAACCTGAAAGCTGCCCAGAGAAAAAATCTGGAAGCCAAAACGAACATGTGTGAAAAAGTTGAGGGACTGAACAATACCAAACTGACTACACATAAGGAATGGAACGAAAAATCCAATGAAGTAGTTGAGCTTCAGAAAGCGTGGAGAACGATAGGGTATGCTCCCAAAAAAAGCAACAATGAGATATATCAACAATTCCGCGGTGCCTGTGATGAATTCTTCAGGAGAAAACGGGAATTTTATGCCGAAAACAAGGAAATGCAAAACAATAACCTGCAGCTGAAAACTGAACTATGCATACAAGCTGAAGGGTTGCAGGGTAGTACGGAATGGAAAAAAACCACCGAGGATTTTATTAACCTTCAAAAAAAGTGGAAAGAAATTGGCCCCGTCCATCGTAAGATGTCTGATAAGATATGGAAACGGTTCAGGGCAGCCTGTGATGCTTTCTTTCAGAAAAAATCAGGACATTATTCACATATCGATAAGGAATATGAAGATAACTTAAAACGGAAGAAAGACCTTATAAAAAAAATTGAAAAGTTTAAACCGGGCAAAGATACGACTGAAATTTTTAAAAGATTGAAAGAATATCAAAGGAAGTGGACTGAAATAGGGTTCGTTCCTTTTAATGAAAAGGAGAATATTCTTCAGGAGTACCGGCTGGCAATAAATAAAAAGTTTGATAACCTTAATATTGATGAAAATCAAAAAAAACTGTTGAAATATAGAAACAAACTGGAAAATATACAGGCCAATCCAAAAGCTCTGGTTAAACTTAAACATGACAGGGAGAAGTTTGTTAATAAAATGAAGCAATTGGAGAACGATATTGTATTGTGGGAAAATAATATTGGGTTTTTTGCTAAATCAAAAAACGCCGATTCGTTGATACGTGAGGTAAACGAAAAAATTGAAAATGCCAGGAAAGCAATTAAACTGATTGAAGAAAAGATGAACCTGATAGATGAGACAGAATAGGAATAGAATTAGATAGAAACCTGCAAAAAAGAAAAACTTTTACAATGTAATAATATAATTAGGTAATGGATCGTAATACTATAATTGGAATACTCCTTATTGGGGCTATTTTTATTGGGTTTAGCTATTTTAATAATCAAAAATTAAAAAAAGCCTATGATAAGGAAATAATTGTTGCAGATTCCTTGTATCAGGCTAAAGATTATGAAACGGCAAGAAATTCTTACAGGAAGGCTCTTTCATACAGACCTAATGTTCCATATCCCAGGGAAAAAATACAGGAAATAAATCAAATAACCGGTATTCCAATCGCCTCATCGGACACTCTTCAGCAAGAAATTCCAGAAGAACAGAAACCGGAGGAAATATCAGTTCCCAGGACTGTTGCCGGCACATTAAGCCCTGAAGACCGGCAAAATATGTATGGTTTGTTTGCAGGCGCTGTAGTAGGTGAGAAGGAGTTTTATACCCTTGAAAATAATTTGATCAAAGTTAATTTATCTACCTTGGGAGGAAGGGTTTATTCAGTTGAACTGAAAAACTATAACACATTTGATTCCCTGCCCCTGATACTTTTTGATGGTGATTCGACCGTTTTTGGTTTCAAATTCTTTACCTGGGATAACAAACCTATTGAAACGAACAATTTATACTTTTTACCCGGTGCCGATGCGAAAAGTATGGTTGCAGATAATTCCCCGCGGTCTGTATCAATGCGCCTGCAGGTTGAACCCTATAAGTATATCGAATATGTATATACCCTTGAGCCGAACAGTTATATGGTTGATCTTGATATCAACCTGGTGGACATGAAGGATATTTTTTCCGGCAATCTGAATTCACTTGATTTGAACTGGGAAATATTTTTACCACAACAGGAAAAAGGCAGACAAAATGAAAATAATTATACATCCATCAAATATAAATATTACCAGGATGAAGTGAGTGGATTCAGGGAAAGGTCTACAAAAGACCTGGAAGAAAATGAAATAACCACAAAAGTAAGATGGCTTGCATTTAAAGATCAGTTTTTCTCCTCAGTGATAATTGCCGATAATTATTTTTTAAACGCCTGGGTGCAATCTCAACAACTTCCTGATTCCCCAAAATACCTTCGCCACTTTCGTTTAGAAATGGGTATACCCTTTGAGGGAAAGGATCACGAGATAATAAACCTGAGATTTTATTTTGGCCCAAACCACTATAACACACTAAGAAAATATGATCTGGACCTGGAGGAACTGGTTTCTATGGGAAAAAGCATCATTCGCTGGATAAACCAGTTTGCAATTATTCCTGTTTTTACCTGGTTGAATAAATCTATCAATAATTACGGAATTATCATCTTATTATTAACCCTGATAATTAAGATGGTTCTGTTTCCACTAACCTACAAGTCGTTTCTGTCACAGGCAAAAATGAGGGTTTTAAAACCCCAGGTAGATGAGATCAATGCCAAGTTTCCTAAAAAGGAGGATGCAATGAAGAAGCAAAAGGCCACAATGGCCTTGTATAAAAGAGCAGGAGTGAGTCCCATGGGCGGATGCCTGCCAATGCTACTTCAAATGCCGATCCTTTTTGCCATGTTCCGGTTCTTTCCAACTTCCATCGAATTACGGCAAGAAGGTTTTCTCTGGGCACATGACCTCTCAACCTATGATTCCATTCTCGATCTTCCTTTCAACATTCCGATGTACGGTGATCATGTAAGCTTGTTTACCCTTTTAATGACCGTCTCTACCATTGTTACCATGAAGATCAACAGTCCTGCAACCGGCGGATCTTCACAAATGCCCGGAATGAAAGGAATGATGTATATTATGCCTATCATGTTTATGTTGATCCTGAATAAATTTTCAGCAGGATTGACCTATTATTATTTCCTCGCGAATCTTATTACGTTTGGCCAGAATATGATTTCGAAACGGTTTGTAAATGAAGAAGAAATACTGAAAAAACTTCAGGAAAACAAGAAAAAACCTGCAAAGAAATCTAAATGGCAACAACGGCTTGAAGCTGCGGCGAAACATAAAGGCTACCGGCCACCTAAGAAAAAGTAGGTAGGAAGAAAGTTAGTGGGTTAGTAAGTTAGTAGGTTAGTGGGTTAGTAAGTTAGTAGGTTAGTAAGTTAGTGAGTTAGTAGGTTAGTGGGTTAGTTAGTTAGTAGGTTAGTGGGTTAGTGAGTTATTGGGTTAGTGAGTTAGTGGATTAGTGAGTTAGTAGTAAGTATGTAGTCTCCCACCAACCGAGTTGGAAAAAAAGGAAAATAACTAAAATGGAACTTTCTAAAATACAGCCAGTTGTGAGTTTAGTTATATAAAAGTAAGCAGTTCCCCACTTGGCGAAGGGGCAAAATGTAGAGCCGAATTGTATTCGGCTGGAAAAAGACCTGCCGGCGTTTGGAAAACCTGCCTGCCCGCCGTAGTATGCGAAGGCGGGGCAGGGTCTGGGAAGAAAAGGTTGAGGTTCGGGTGGTTTGTGTGGTAGCTTGTGGAAACGAGTAATAACGAATATCGAATTTCGAATGATGAATGGTAAAAAGCCACTATAGGTTTTGAATTTTTTAATGAAGGGGTTAAATATGCTGAACGTAAAAATTACACAATAGCAATTGAACTTTTTAACAGTTTTTATTTATACATGTGTTTTATTTATCCTGAATTGTACTGGATTAACCGGTCAAAGCTGGATTAGAATTAATCAATTGGGTTATCTGCCCAATTCAATTAAAGTAGCGGTATTTGTAAGCAAATCCGATCAGGCGCTTGACCGGTTTGAAATAAGGGAGGCACTAACTGATCAAGTCGTTTGGCAATCTGAAATGATTAAACCGTATGGAGAGTATTCGTCCTTCAAAAATACATATCGGTTAGATTTTTCCTGGTTTGTGCATGAAGGATATTATTATATTTGGGCCGACGGTATTAAATCACCAAATTTTAAAATTGCTTGTAACGTTTATAATCATACAGCAGATTTCCTTTTGAAATACATGCGTCAACAAAGATGTGGTTTTAACCCGTTTTTCAAAGACTCCTGTCATACTCATGATGGGTTCATTATTTTTCATCCTGATCCTGAAAAAGACTCCACATATATCAATGTCGTTGGAGGTTGGCACGATGCCTCTGATTACCTGCAATATGTTACTACCTCAGCAAACGCGACATTTCAAATGATGTTTGCCTATGAGCAGAATCCTGATGCATTTTCTGATTTATATGACAAGGATGGGGCCCCGCCTGGTAATGGGATCCCTGATGTATTGGATGAAGCGAAATGGGGTTTAGACTGGCTGCTCAAAATGAACCCTGAAAAAGGAGTTATGTTTAATCAGATAGCAGATGACCGGGATCATATAGGTTTTAAGCTGCCCAATAAAGATACTGCCGGCTACGATAGGGGACGGGAAAGACCTGTATATTTTTGTACCGGAAAGCCTCAGGGTTCATTAAAGTACAGGAACAGGACAACGGGTATTGCTTCAACCGCCGGAAAATATGCGTCAGCATTTGCCTTGGGATACAGGTTAATGTTTAAATATTATTCTGAATTTTCAATTAATTTAAAGCAAAAGGCAATTGAGGCATATGAATTTGGTCTAAAGAATCCGGGTGTATGTCAAACTGCTCCATGTAGATCACCTTATTTTTATGAAGAGGAGAATTGGGTGGACGATATGGAGTTAGCTGCTTATCAGTTGTATGCTATCACAAATGATGAAAGGTACCTATTAAAGGCAACCAGTTTTGGGAATAAGGAGCCTGTAACTCCATGGATGGGTGCCGATACGGCAAAGCATTATCAATGGTATCCGTTTATTAATTTAGGGCATTATTATCTTTCATTATCATCGGATGAAGAAATACGGAATAAATTTTCAAATTACCTAAAGCAAGGAATTGACCGGGTCTATCAGAAAGCAAAAAGCAATCCTTTCTTTATGGGAATCCCTTTTAT
>JABUBN010000574.1_pt1 | contig 10762 bp, 7 predicted proteins | sample 7240341 | NCBI WGS metagenome assembly JABUBN01 (sample SAMN07256345, study PRJNA390944) | subsurface metagenome | isolation source: Methane hydrate marine sediment | place: Pacific Ocean: Eastern North Pacific, ODP site | reverse complement strand
TGTGGGGGGGGAGAGGAGCGGGAGATCCATGTGGACTTAGACCGTACTGCTTTAGCATCCCATGGAATTTCGGTGGACCAGGTTGTCAATATCCTGCGCCTTGAGAATCTGAACATTACCGGCGGCAGTGTGGAGGAGGGATCCCTCTTATTTTCCCTGCGCACTGTGGGCAAGTTTGAGAACCTGACTGATATAAAAAAGAGTATTATTGCCACTAAAAACGGTATACCGGTTTACCTGGAAAACCTGGCTAATATATACGACGGCTATAAGGAAGTAAATATTGAGATGCGGGTGGGCAGGAATCCGGCAATTATCGGCATTATTCAGAAACAATCGGGCACAAATACGGTACAGGTTACAGGCAACGTAAAGAAAAAGATCAACAGCCTCTCATTGTCTCTTCCTGAAGATATCAATATCAAGGAAGTTTTTACTCCTTCGGATTTTATTGAAGATTCGATTGCCAATGTGGGCCAGGTCGCGCTTTTAGGCGGAATGCTGGCCATTTTTGTTCTCTTCATGTTTTTAAGAAATCTCTCTATTACCCTGATCATCTCCGTCTCCATCCCCCTGTCCATTATCACCACCTTTATCTTCATGTATTTCTTTGACCTGACTCTTAATATGATGTCACTCGGCGGCCTGGCCCTGGGGGTCGGTATGCTGGTGGATAATTCTATTGTAGTATTGGAGAATATTTTCCGCTACCGGGAGAATGGGGCTAAACCCAAAGAAGCGGCTATTCTCGGTTCCCAGGAAATGGCCACACCCATTACCGCATCCACCCTGACAACTATAGCAGTCTTTCTGCCCCTGGTTCTCTTTATTCACGGCCTGGCCAGCGAGCTCTTCAAGGATTTAGCCTTTACCGTAACCTTCTCCCTGCTTTCATCGCTGTTAGTGGCATTGACCATCATTCCCATGCTCTCCGGCAGGGTCAAAAGAGTAAAGATCCGCCAGAAAATCGACTCCATGCGCAGTGTGGAAAATGAGCTCAGAGCAAGGGGAAAGGTGTTGCGTTTTCTGGATCGCAGATATTCAGCCATTCTCAACCTGGCATTAAGACACCGGGTTATTACCATGATCTTCATTCTCACTGTTTTCGCTGCCAGTCTCCTCCTGATACCGGTGGTGGGGGTCGAGTTCATGCCCCAGGCGGATGAGGGTCAAATAGATATCACGGTGGATACCCCGGTAGGTTCAAATCTGGAACAGACAAGAAGGGTAGTCAACACAATCTATGACATAGTAGAAGAGCAGGTGCCTGAAAAGCGGGTTTATTTGCGTTTTTGGCCAGCTCAGCCTGAATTTCCGCCAGGATCATGGCGCTCTCCAGGCTTTTAAGGTCAAACTTGTTGCTCAAGGCTAAGGCAAGCAGGGTTTCTTTATCCAGGGTTAGAGTATCCGGTTCCAGTGAGCCGGTGAGCTCTACATCGAGTTCCTCCTCCCCCTCCAGGCCCAGCAGGTTTTTTACCGAGAGCAGGGCGAATTTAACCTGGTTCCGGGCACCGATTACCGTGGGCCGGAAAGACTCTACATCAGCTTCAGCCTGCAGCACCTCAAAGTCGGAGGCAATACCCGCTTCATACTTTTTCCTGGTAACCTCCAGGGCCTCGATCTTGTTCTGCTGGGTTTCCTTGTTTATTTCCACGGATTTCACGGCCAGAATATAACCGTAGAAGGCCTGCTCAATCAAAATAATCAGGTTGCGCTTCTCCTCCTGCAGCTCCTCCCGGGATATCTTCAAAGCCTCTTCAGTAAGACGCACCGAGTTCTTTATCTGGCCTGCGGCATAGATGGTCTGGTTTAAGGCTAGTGAAACAGAGAGGGGATCGCTGGATGAATGATAGGTGTCAGTGGTATATCCGGGTGTAGGCTCTATCTCCTCGAACATGTGAGTCCAGGCTGCACCGGCCGTGATATTGGGATAGTATGCGGATTTTGCTGCAGCGAGATCCGCCTCAGCAGCGCCTATGCCCAGCACCTTTGACTGAATAGCAGTGCTGTTTTTTAAGCCCAGGGCCACAGCCTGTTCCAGGTTAAGTTTAAGGCTCTCTGCCTTTAGCAGCGGCGAAGCTGCCAGGAAGAGGAGCATAAGGAAAGAAGGGGTTTTTATTCTCCCAGCGCAAATTATATCCGCAACCGAAGTTCTTAAAGCGAAAATCCAACACAATATATTCGGGCGCTGGACTTGATTATTTTTTGCGCTGAACACGCAAGATTTTAAAGGTAATAGCATATTGCCTCCTGAGGCTTGGTTCTATTAATATCAGCCGCGCTTGTGAATTCCGTTTTTTAAAACATCCATTAAGGAAGTCACTGTTTTATCGATATCGATAGTATTTTCGGGATGCTCAAGGTGGATGCGTTTTAGAGTATTGGAGAGCATGCCCTGAAAAAAGTAGGCCACCTCTTTTGCATCCAGAGTGCTTTCAATAAACCCGGCGCTTTTACCCTGTTCAATTATCCGGGTAATAAAGCTTAAGAGGGCATTCTCCTTTTCAAGCAGAATATTGAAAAGTTTTTCCCTGTTTTTTACCAGACCGGGGTCGGAAATTATATAAAAGAGACCGCAGAAGTGCTTGTTTCGCAGGATACTGTGCAGATGACCATAGGCGATTCTTCCCAGTACTTGAAAGGGGTCTTTTGAGTCCGTTGCCACTTCTCTGGTGGTAGCCTCGATAAATTCGATTACATAGAGCACGGAGCGAAAAAAAAGCTCATCCTTATCTTTGAAATAAAGGTAGATGGTGCCTTTGGCAACCTCCGCTTCTCTGGCTATCTCTTCAATAGAGACAGAACCGTAACCCCTCTGGTAAAATACCTTCAGCGCGGCCTGGATAATAAGTTCACTCTTATCTGCCATGGTGTGTATTTCCCTCTTTGCTGACTGAACAGTCAGTCAGCAGATGATATCCTGTGAAATATAATAATAGAAGGTCAGAAAAGTCAACAATATTGAAAAATACCTGAAGCAGCAGGCAGGTTTTCCCTGTATTTATAATCAAAGAAGATATATAATGGAGGTATGAAAAAGATGGGACTGCCTGTGCGCAAATTGGACCGGCAATATACTTACGCGGATTATAAAACCTGGCCCGAAGATGAGCGTTGGGAATTGATCAACGGCGTGGCCTGGAATATGAGCCCTGCTCCATCCAGGAGCCACCAGTGGCTGGTAATGGAGCTCGGAGCACAAATCAGAAACTTTCTAGAGGAGAAAACCTGCCAGGTTTATCCGGCCCCCTTCGACGTTTTCTTTCCCGAAAATCCGGACCAACCGGAAGACGATATCTGCACGATAGTGCAGCCGGACCTGACGGTAATCTGCAATTTAAAGAAGTTAACGGAAAAAGGTTGTTTTGGCGCTCCCGATTTACTGGTGGAAATCCTTTCTCCTTACACTTCCAAGAAAGACCTGGATGAAAAATTTCATCTTTACGAAAGCTCCGGTGTATTGGAGTACTGGGTTGTCGATCCGGGGTATGGATCCATACAGGCGTTCGGGCTCAGTGAGGATGGCTGTTACGGAGATGGAGAAGTCTTTGTCAGGGAAGGAAATCTGACATCGAAAGTTCTGGACGGTTTTTTGATAGACTTGTCCGATCTTTTTTCCGGTCCCGGTGTTTAATTCCTTCCTGTAATAAATTATTTATAATGTATCTGGATATAAATATAGCGCTGAAAAAGCACTTCGGTTTTGATAGTTTCAGAAAAGGTCAGGAAGAGGTTATTTCCCGTATAGTCTCCGGTGTTTCTGCGGCTGCCATCTTTCCTACAGGCGCCGGTAAGTCTTTGTGTTACCAACTGCCCGCCATGCTGCTGCCCCATCTGACCCTGGTTGTTTCACCGCTGCTGTCTCTGATGAAGGACCAGCTTGATTTCCTTCTCTCCAATAATATTCCGGCAGCCCGTCTCGATTCTACATTAACAGGAGAGCAGTATAATAAGATCATCACAAGAGCTGTCCGAAGAGAGCTGAAAATTCTGATGGTTTCGGTTGAGCGGTTCAAGAATGAAAGATTCAGAAATAAACTTAAGGACATAGATGTTTCCCTGATGGTTATTGATGAGGCTCATTGTATCTCTGAATGGGGACATAATTTCCGGCCTGAGTATCTGAGACTCCCCGACTATCAGAAGGATTTCGGAATTAAAAACACACTGCTTCTGACTGCCACTGCTACTGAACAGGTAACCTGTGATACTTGTAGGAAATTTCATATCGACAGCGAAAATGTGATTACTACAGGGTTCTACCGGGATAATTTGTTTCTGAATATTACTCCTGTCAGGGATGTTGAAAAAAAGGAAAAACTTCTGTCCGATATCGGTAATTCTCCTGATGATCCTACCATTGTATATGTAACTTTACAGAAAACCGCTGAAGAGATCGCCGCTTATCTGGCAGCAAATCAAATAAACGCTGCAGCCTACCATGGGGGATTGAAAAATGAAGAACGGACGGATGTACAGAACCGGTTTATGGATGGATCAATAGCCTGTGTTGTGGCAACCATTGCATTCGGTATGGGAATTGACAAAAAAAATATTAGAAGAGTAATTCACTTTGATCTGCCCAAATCAATTGAAAACTACAGCCAGGAGATAGGCCGGGCCGGCAGGGACGGAAAACCAGCTGCCTGTGTTGTTTACGGTAACAAAAGAAATCTTTCTATTCTGGAGAATTTTATTTATGGAGATACTCCCGACAGGGAAGCTATCTTTCAGCTTTTAAAAGAGATCAAAGAGAATGGGAAGCTCTGGGAGACAAAACTGATCGGATTAAGCCGGGACCTGAATATCCGGATTCTTCCTCTTAAGACTCTGCTGGTCTATCTTTCCATTGAAAAGATTATAGAACCGAAATATACCTATTTTGAAGAATATACTATGCCTATCCGGTTGACCCACTAGCCCCGGGCTCCGGTACCCGGACCACCGCCGGGTGAATCCACGTCCCATCGTACAGCTAACGAGTAGGCGATACAGGCCGACTCGTTAGGGAAGACCCCCTGGAAGTCGGGGAGGTGAAGCAAGGAGGGGCGGCGCGCTGGCCACGGGGGAGGGGGACGCGAAACACAGTGCGACCTCCTGGCCTGGAAGGCTACCGCAGCGGACCTTGTGGGTCAACCGGATAGGCATAGAATATACCTTTAAGTATCTTCTTAATCCTAAGGAGATCATCGAACAATTCAAGGATGAGAGAAAACAGTTTGTTCAGACCATTCTGGATAATTGCCATTCCAAAAAGGTTTGGACAACAGTTGATATTGGGACTATCTGTACAGTATATCAGACAGAGCGTCAACGTGTTCTGGCTGCTCTCGATTATTTTTACGAAAAGCAATGGATCGATCTTTCTGCCAGGCAGGCCGTTGAAGTATATCAGGTTCTGAACCATTCCTTTGATCCGGAACTGCTTACAGATAATATCTATCGGTTATTCAGAGAGAAAGAAAAGACAGAGATCCGGAGGATTCATAATATGATACGGTTCTTTGAAAGTGATTCCTGTATCAGCAAAGGACTGGCTTCTTACTTTGGTGAAAAATTGGGAATAGAAAAATGTGATCATTGCTCATTCTGCAGTCAGGGCCGGATGCGGCTGGTTAGCGAGAATGAACTGAAGGGACTTTCAGAACCGGATAATTTGCATATGCTTTCAGAAATCAAATCATTGCTTGGTCCATTGGGAACATCAGGCAATTTAGCCAAATTTCTCTGCGGTCTTAATACCCCGCTTATAACCAGGTTGAGGGCGAAAAAACTCTCCGGATTTGGCATTCTGGAAAAATATCCTTTTAAAGAGGTTAAAAACTGGATTGAAAGCCAGGCTGACTGATTGTTGATGGGACAATTTTATTTTGGTAGTTCCTTAAATAGAAGTTAAACTTTTCAGCCATTTATAAGGCCGAGCATGAGCAGCCCGTTATAGATGAACTGAATGCTTAACCCTGAGAGTATAATCCCCATTATTCGCTCAATTACGGTTACCCCGGTCCTGGTTAGAATTTTCAGAAAGAAATTGCTTAAAAGCATGGTCATTGCAGTTAAAAGTAAAACCAGGATAATAACAGCAAAGAGAGCAGCGGTAATATAAAGGGTGTCTGTTGCCTGGCTTGCATACAGCATAATCGTGGTTATGGTGCCCGGCCCGGCAATTAGGGGTATACCCAGGGGGAATACAGCTATATCAACTCTCTCTTCCTCATTTCCGGATGTTTTTGTTCTCCTGGGAGTGGCGAAGAGCATATCAAGAGAGATTAAGAACAGCAGAATACCCCCGGCTATAAAGAATGATCCGGGCTGAATACCCAGAAAGGCCAGTATTTGCCTGCCGATCAGTATAAAAAGAGTGAAAACAGAAAAAGCTGTCAATATTGATTTGAGAATTGCTCTTTTCTTTTCCGGCCCGGTAAGTGTATGGCTCAGGGAAAGATAAACCGGTATTATGCCCAGTGGGTCGATTACTATAAAAAAGGTTATAAAAATCGGGATCAATTCCTGGATCATATTTTAATTCCTCATACGCTTGATCTTAAAGGGCATAGAAAGATCGTCTATGCCGAACAATTCCCTAAAAGAAAGCTTTTCCTTCTTGCCCCCGTGCCTCACTCTGGCAAGTGACCGGGGAGCAATCATGTCTATGTATCTGCTCCGTTTAAATACCAGTTTCAAATTCTCGATTTCATCAGGATTAGCCAAGGGGAAGAGCAGTGTTTCACCGGCTGCAAGCCTCTTACCAATGCTTTTTTCAAAAATGGTGCCTTTCACGGTGCCTTTTAAGGAAATAATGGAGATTACTGAACTCTTCAGGTTCTTTATTTCCAGCTTTGAAACACTCGTCTTTTCACTCGTCTTATCTATTGAGATTTGCGAATCCCTATAATTCCCTGTGAAATCAACAATTTCGGTTTCATATAAAAAATCATAATGTACATTCAATAACTCCAGATACCTGGCCGTGTATTCCTTGAGTATTCCTGCATACTCCCTCTTGCCGCCGTTTTCAACAATTTCTACGATAACATTTCTGCCGATGTATTTCTCAAGCACGGCTTCATAGGTGTTGCCAAAGACATTTACTATTGATGAGCCGACTGAAGTCAATTCCTGGGTTGCTCTGCCGCCGGCGATCTTACCCCCTATCTGGCCGAAAAAAAGGCTGATGGATTTATTGAAAGCATCCCTTAAGGTATTGACTGAATTTCTCATGGTTCTGCCGATTCTTCGGAACAAATTGGGTTTGTAGCTTCTTTTAATACTTTTTTCTCTGAGCTTTTTGTTTTTTGGCGTCAAATCCCAATGGTACCGGTGGATTGCCTGTGTATCTGCTTCAAGCTCATTATTCATCATTATGTATGAGTTCCTGCAATAACCATCCTGCTCTTCGCCCTCCGGCTGCTGGTACTCAAGCTCCATACTTGAACTGAAGAGTTTCATTTTTCCCCGGATTGTTTTTCCATTCTTAAGCAGCAGGGTTACAAAGAAAGCGCTGAAATCTTTAAGGCATTTATCCCTGCTTCTGTGCCTGATAATGGCATTGATAATGGAAGTAAGTATAATTAAAACTATTGTGAGTGCGAGCACGTTATCCAGGAGCATGGTGCAGATGTCTTTAGCTGCCATAGATAGCTCCTACCGAAGGGTTGATGTACTTATAATCTTCATTCAAAGCTCTATCTACTTGTTTTTTATTCTTTTGTCAATCAGGGGTGCGTGGTGTATCCAGGTTCTTTAGTTGCTGCGATTTTAACGGATAAAAGAGATCAGGGACTTGTCGCGATACTCGATTATGACTATATTCATAACCATTAATAAAGATGGCGGCTGCCCGGCGGCCGGATTTTTGATCCGGTATTCGCCGGCGCCGTAGCTTCGCCGTACCGTTTTTAAGGCTTTAAAGGATTACGCAAACAGGAGGAGTTTTATGGATCATAGCCAATTAATACAGAACATGCTTAAAGATTACCGCAGTGTGCTGAGCAATCCTACGCGGAAAAAATTGATTCAGGATGCGGTGGGTTATAAAGAGGCCATGCCTCTGGCTGCAGGCACCCTGGCTGCCTGGACCCCACCGGAGTCCAGTGGCAGAAGCCCTAAAGATACATATATTGTTAAAGACGGGGAGAGCGAAAAAAATATCGATTGGTCTTCCCCCAACTGTATTCCTTTAAAGGCTGATACTTTTAAAATGCTCTTTACCGATGCCCTTAAGGAGCTCTCAGGCAAGAAACGGATTTATGAGATCGACAGGGTAGTCGGTGCTGACAGTTCCTATGCCCTACCCGTTAAGGTGGTTACTGATTACGCTTTAAGCGCCCTGTTTTGCGACAATATGTTCCGCCCGGTTCCCGCTGACATCAATAAAAGTGTCTTTACCCATAAACCCTTCACTTTGCTGGCCCTTCCCTATAGCAAGCTCGACCCGGAGCGCTACCAGGGACGTCTGCGCAGCGACATGGCTGTAGCCATGGATTTCGATCTGCGTTTAGGTATTGTTTTCGGCTCTGCGTACATGGGTTCTATAAAGAAACTTATTTTTACCGTAATGAATTACTATCTTCCGGAACAGGGGATCCTGCCGCTGCACTGCTCGGCAAATGAAGGTCCGCATGGAGATTCAGCCCTGCTGCTGGGGCTCTCCGGCACCGGTAAAACAACTCTTTCCGCTGATGCGGAGAGGGCTCTTTTAGGGGATGATGAACACGGCTGGGATGATAAAGGAATTGCCAATTTTGAATATGGCTGTTATGCCAAACTGATCAATCTTGATCCTGATAAGGAGCCGGAGATCTACAAAGGCTGTTTTCATGTAGACCACTATCCGGAGCATGGCGCCATAATGGAGTACTTCCGCCCATTTCCCGGCTCAATCCTGAACAGGCAATGTTCAGTTTTATGATGGGTTACACCTCCAAACTGGCCGGCACAGAAACCGGAATTACCGAGCCGCAGGCAACCTTTTCCCGCTTTTTCGGTGAACCCTTTATGCCGCGTCATCCCGCGGAATATGCTGAACTGCTGGGTAAAAAGATGAGAGAGCATAAGGTTAGTGTTTTTCTGGTAAATACCGGTTGGAGCGGCGGAAGTTACGGCGTGGGCAAAAGAATGGATATCAATCTGACCAGGGCCATGGTAAGGGCTGCCCTGGCAGGCAAACTGGCGGCTGTGGAGTATGAAGCTGATCCTATTTTTAAAGTGAGTATTCCCAGGAGCTGCCCCGGGGTACCTGATAACATTCTCTTCCCCATAAATACCTGGGAAGATAAAGAGGCTTTTAAGAGGACGGCACAAAAATTAGCATCTGAGTTTGCAGCTTATTTTGAGAAAGCCTTTGCCGGAAAAGTGGCTGAAAAAATAGACGCTCAATGTCCGGGAAGGTAGGGGATAAAGCCGGGGTTTTTAGAAATGGGGACTTTATTTGTCTTTGACTATTCTAAATAGATTATCTTCACGCTGGCGAGCCCCGGGCGGTTACCGGGAAGTGCTCTTTATGGCGGTTCCCCTGATCTTGAGCACCGGCGCCTGGTCGGTGCTGCACTTTGTGGACCGCATGTTCCTTACCTGGTACTCACCGGAGGCTATAGCTGCAGCTATGCCTGCCGGGATCCTGAACTTTACTATTATGAGCCTTTTTATCGGCACTGCGGGGTATGTCAATACCTTTGTAGCCCAGTACCATGGGTCGGAACGGTTTGAACGCATCGGACCCTCGTTATGGCAGGGGATTTATATTTCGCTTGTGGGTGGGCTCTTTCTGGTTTTGATTAGCCCCTTTTCAGAGAGTATTTTCCATTTTATCGGCCACGCACCCGCGGTCAGAGAACAGGAGATTATCTACTTTCGAATTTTATGCCTGGGAGCAGCGCCGCCTATTATGGCTTCCGCCCTGGCCGGCTTCTTTTCCGGGCGCGGAGAGAGTTGGCCCATAATGTGGGTCAATACCCTGGCTACCCTGCTTAATATCGCGCTTGATTACGCCTTCATTTTCGGGCACTGGGGTTCTCCGGAAATGGGTATTAAAGGAGCGGCCCTGGCTACAGTGCTATCCGGCTGCTTCTCGGTTCTGCTCTACCTGGTGCTGCTCTCCAGGCGGAGTTACAACCGTATCTACCGTACCATGAGCGGCTGGTTTTTTGACAGGGAGCTCTTTACCCGTATGCTGCGCTTCGGTCTGCCCAATGGGGTTCAGTTCATGCTGGATATGGCCGGTTTTACCGTCTTTATCCTGCTCATTGGCCGCCTTGGTACTGTGGAGCTGGCTGCCACCAATATTGCCTTCAATATAAATACCCTGGCTTTTATGCCCATGATCGGTTTCGGTATAGCGATTTCCGTTCTGGTCGGACGGAATCTGGGAGAGAACAACCCCGAATTAGCCGGGTACAGCGTCTGGTCCGGTTTTCAGCTTACACTGCTCTATATGGGGCTGATATCGTTGAGTTATGTATTATTTCCTGAAATCTATATTGCCGCTTTTGCGGCACGGGCCGACCCGGAGAGCTTCAAGCCGATCAGGGATATTGCCATAGTGCTGCTGCGTTTCGTAGCTGTCTTTTCTGTATTCGATACCCTGAACATTATCTTTGCTTCCGCCATTAAAGGCGCCGGGGATACCCGTTTTGTCATGTTCATGATTGTCAGCCTGGCCCTGGGGGGGCTGGCTATTCCCAGTTATATTGCCATTATTGTATTAAAGATGAACATTTACTCAGCCTGGATAATTGTTACCATCTATATAATCCTGCTGGGC
>JABUBN010000573.1_pt1 | contig 10805 bp, 14 predicted proteins | sample 7240341 | NCBI WGS metagenome assembly JABUBN01 (sample SAMN07256345, study PRJNA390944) | subsurface metagenome | isolation source: Methane hydrate marine sediment | place: Pacific Ocean: Eastern North Pacific, ODP site | reverse complement strand
TGAAAACCAAATATATGTTGTTCACTCTTGTTTGGTCGGGACACCTCTAGATATGGAAATGATGGCGGGATATGGAAGAACTTCAATTCTTAGCCCTTGTGAAGAACCTTGGGCACCAAACGGAGTTGTAGCTGAAGCAAAAACAAATGAGGAAATGGTAATTACAGGAGAAGTAGACATAAGATTGCTTCATAAAAAGAGAAAACGTGGTGTAGCTACAACATTGAATGGGCGTCGTCCAGAAATATACGAACTTTAAATCAATTCTTTGGAACTTCCTTTTTTTATTTGAAAATAAGGGAAATTTTTAAAATAATGAGAGCAAGGAATTAAAAATATAAGCTATCCTTAAATTACCTATTTAAATATAAAAATGCTTTAAGGTTTGAATTTTGGAAGATTTTGAAATTTATTTAAAACCAACCTTTTTTATTGATTCCGATTCAAAAGAAATAATTAACTTAGCTAACAAATTAACAGAAAATACTAATGACGTAAGAGAAAAGGCAAAATCAATCTTCTATTGGACAAGAGATGAAATTCTCTATGATCCTTACGAAAGTTTCACATTTGAAAGAAAGGATTATAAAGCATCTAATATCATCAAGCAGAAAAAAGGTTGGTGTGTACAAAAAGCTTGTGTCTTAGCAGCACTCGCAAGATCTTTACGAATTCCCTCAAGATTGCATTTTGGGGATATAAGAAATCATAGAGTGCCTGAAAAACTTATAAAAGCAATGAAAACTAACTTATTTGTGTATCATGGATATACTGAATTATATATTGATGGTTCTTGGTTAAAAGCAACACCCGCATTTAATATTAGCCTATGTAAAAAATTTGATTTAAAAACTGTTGAATTTGATGGTATTCATGATGGTATGCTACCCGAAACAACTAAAGACGGGCAAAAATATATAGAATATGTAAAAGATAGAGGTGTAACTAACGATTTTCCATTCGATACGCTGTTTGAAACAATAAGAAAATTTTATAATACATCAAATTGGGATAATTCTAATGAAGTGTAAATAAATATCTTTAATCTTTATGCTCTTTTTAAGTTTAGATTTTTAAATATTCGAGTTATTTACTTTTTCAAAAATTATCTCAAAATTAAACTCTGTAAATTGAGATAATTCTAGTAAACCCTCATGGAGCAATTTCACTCTTTTTCTCCACTCATTCGCGGATTGAAATATTGTTAACCATTTATCATACCCTATTTTATCAATTTCATCTTTAAATTGATCAGGGGTTTCCCACTCGAGACCCTCCACTTCTATATATCTCTTTGATTCTGCGATATTCCAAAAAATAATTGGCCAGGAGCTATAAAACCCAGTAATGGTACTATTTTTAATTTTTATAATTTGCTCACCCAATTCTTTGGAAATTAAAAAACAAACTGAAATAATATCCTTTTTCTCTGAAAAACCTAAAATCTTAGAACCAATTTCATTTACGATATCTTCTGTTTCTTTTTGTGTACGGGGATGTGTTTCGAATGCTCTTGATGTTCTTCCTATATGTAAATAGTCGACTTCTCTATTTTTACTCATTACATCAGAAAGTTCCTCAGGATAAGTGTCTAACCAATGAATTAATCGATCGAAATCAATATATAAGATTTTTTGAGTTTTTGAATTAGTAATGTATTTTAGGGAGGTTTGAATAGACAATTTATAATTTCCTACTTGATCCATAGAGTTTCCAACCACTACTTTAAAACCTTCAGCTTTTAGGAAATTGAGAACTTCTTTTCTAGTGGAAGGAGTACAGCAAACAATTCTTTCCTTGAATAAGGTTTCAATCATAGGTAGAATCGGATTCATTAATTTCATAAACTTTAATTCAGGATCATGCAAAGTTGATGACAATAAGACAGTATTAATTTTGTTCATGCTTAATTTCGAATCTTTTATAGGATATAATTAAAAAAATAGCGTTTAATAAATAGTTTCACTTCATATAATCTACTTTAGCATTGTCAATAGGTTTTCTGTAGAAGATTAATTTATTGACTACTAGTTTAGCACTAATATTTTTTTTCTGAATAGTTTCAAAAATATTAAACTTTATTTCATCATCGGTAAAGACCAAGTCAGGAGTTTTATATCGGATGTAATCTATAATGTCAGTTAATAACACGGAGGTGGATATTGAAGAAAATAAATTCAATGCTTGCTCTATTTTTTCCAACAAGATAGGAGTTAAGTCAAACTTTTGCTTGACACTTAAGATTTTTTCATGTAGCTTCTTGGCATCATTATCCTTAGAAGCAATATCCAACATTCGGTTTGATGCATCTAAGGCCCGTTTATACGCCCTTGCTCCTAAGTATGCATTGGCTAATCTTTTCCATAATTTAAAATCTATTATGTTTTGTTCAATCATCTCTTTATATACTTTGTTGAGATTGTAGTATGGCAAATCGTAAAGCCAATCTATCTTTAAAGACTCCGAAAATGAGTCAATTGCCTTATCGTATTCTTTTAAGCAAAAATACACATAGCCTATATTATTATATATCACCTTGTTACTTGGAACCAGTTTTAAGGCCTGATTATAGGCCAAAATAGCCTCATCATATTTTTCCATAAAGCGATATGCCCTTCCCAGATCGATCCAATTTGCTGTATTAATTGAGTCTACTTCTAAGGCATTTTTATATTCTTTTATAGCCGCTTGATAATCCTTTCTGTCAATGTAAATCTTAGTAAGATTTACTAATGGCATATCATAATTTGGGTCGACCTCTAAAGATTTTTTATACATTTCTATTGCTTTTTCTATTTGATCTTTCATTTCTAGAGCGTAACCTTTATTATTAAGCGCCGTTTTGTTATCTGGTTCAATTTCAAGAGCATCATTATAATATTCAATAGCTTTATCATAATCTTCTAAATTTCTGTAGCATAAACCGCAACATATTAGAGCATCAATATTTTGAGGCTCTAAATTTAAAGCTTTATTATAAGTATCAAGTGCCTTTTGGTATCTGCATTCGTCAAAAAAGATATCACCTTTTTCAATTAATTCTTTAGTAGATGCCATCTTAATTTACAAAATTAATCTTTTGATTAAAATCTAATTATAAAATTTATAAAATATTGTTGTTCTTCATTATTAGTCTAGAATTCTTAAACAATAATTATATTAAAGTAATTGAAGTCTATATTTTAATGAATAAACGAATATTTTAAGAGTGATCATTATTAAACAGAAAACTCATCTTGAAATTAATAATAAACTTAGTGGAGAAATTATTAAACTCGATAAAAATTATAGTAAAGTCCAACTCAAAACTAGTGCTGAGATGTTAGTTGATAAAATGGGCTTAATTCATGGGGGATTTATTTTTAGTTTAGCAGATTTTGCGTCAATGGTTGCCGTGAATCATCCGAATGTAGTATTAGGGGGAGCCAATGTTAGATTTCTAAAACCTGTTAGAGAGGGAGATATATTAATAGCGGAAGCACAACTCTCTAAAAAGGAAGGCAAAAAATTGATTGTCCATGTAGATATAAAAAGAATTGATGATGTTGTCTTTAGTGGTGAATTCATTTGCTTTACCCCTGAAAAATATATCTTAGGAGATGGTTAAAAAAAATGGACGGTGGAGAAGTAATTGCTTAGGTTTTAAAAAATCAAGGCGTCCGTTTTCTTTTTACTTTGAGCAGGTGGTCATATATCCCCAATTTTAGTTGGTGCTAAAAAACAAGGAATTCGAGTTATAGATGTAAGACAAGAATCAACAGCAGTATTTGCTGCAGATGCTGTTGGGCGTTTAACAAGAATTCCGGGAGTTGCAGCAGTTACAGCTGGACCAGGCATAACAAACTCTATAACTGCTATAAAAAACGCTCAAATGGCAAATTCACCACTTATTCTCCTGGGAGGCGCTGCAGCAACTATTCTTAAAGGGAGAGGTGCCCTTCAAGATATAGAACAAATAAAACTATTTAAAACATTGGTAAAGTGGGCTACGACAATAAAGCGATATTGCGACATTATACCTGTAATCGAAGAAGCTTTTGATGTTGCTAAATCGGGTATACCTGGACCTGTTTTTATAGAATGTCCAATTGATTTGCTTTATGATGAGACTATTGTCCGAAAATGGTATGGAGCGTTTATTGGAGATGCTAAAACTAGTGATGACAAGGCCATTGATTTGTATCTGCGAACATATGTAGATAAACTTTTTACTTGTTCAAACAATAATATGAAACCCTCGGACCCTAAAGTGATAATCCCATTTTCAATAGATCAAGAAAAACTTTCGCAAATAGTTTCTTATTTGAGGGCATCGAAATCCCCAATATTAGTATTAGGAAGTCAAGTTATGTTTAGGACTGATGAAGTTAATGAATTAGTAAATGCTGTTGAAAAGCTTAGTATCCCAGTTTATTTAACTGGTATGGCAAGAGGGTTACTAGGTGATATCAATCCGATAAATCTAAGGCATAAACGAAGCATTGCCCTTAAGGAAGCGGATCTTATAATTTTAGCAGGCATGGAATTAGATTTTCGCCTTAATTATGGAAGAGTTATCAATCCTAAGGCAGTTTTCATATCAATAAATCGTAGTTCAGATGCGATTAAAAAAAATTTAAAACCTACTCTCGGTATCCAAGCAGATCCTTCTACCTTTCTAGATGCTTTATCTAAAAAGTTTAGTAGTGAAAAGATGAATTGGGAAGATTGGATTAATAAATTACATCATCGAGAAGAAGAAAGAGAGAAAGAGATTCAGCGATTTGCTGATTTAAAGACTGAGTATATTAATCCCTTAATCCTATGTAAAGAGATAAATAAAGCACAAGATACGGACAGTATTATTATAGGAGATGGAGGCGATTTTGTTGCCACGGCATCATATATTGTCAAACCAAAGACACCTTTATCTTGGCTTGATCCAGGGTCATATGGTACATTGGGAGTTGGAGCAGGATTTGCTCTCGCTGCTAAACTTGTTCGTCCCGAGAGTGAAGTTTGGCTAATATATGGTGATGGAGCTGCGGGTTATAGTATAGTAGAGTTCGATACTTTTGTTCGTCATAATATCCCTATTATTGCTGTAATCGGAAATGACGCAGGATGGACACAAATTTATCGTGAACAAATTGAACTTCTAAAGGATGATGTGGCAACGGTTTTAACTTATAATGATTATCATACAGTTGCGGAGGGATATGGGGGTAAGGGTCTGTTATTAAATCACACAGAAAATATTAAAGAAATATTAAATAAAGCTAAAACTCTTGCTAAGAATGGTAATCCAGTGCTCATCAATGCACTAATTGGAAAAACAGACTTTAGAAAAGGATCTATTTCAATGTAAGTATGTAAATTGCGTTTATCAATATACTATCCGTAAATTCATATTCTTTGCCTACTATATGAAAAACATAATTCAGGGAAAATGAAAAAAATGAATGATGAAGATATAAAAAAAGAGGTCAAACAAATTAAAGATATTAAACAGGAAATTCTTGAAGATTATGAAAAACTGGATAAATCTTATTCTCGTAGTATGATTGTCGAGCTAATTTTTTTTCTAATTATAATAGGTTTTTTATTAATTTTCTTATTCGGTCTCTAAATGGAGTATGATGCATAATTCTTAGTTCTTTATTTTATTTTCTCTAATAAGGTTGGTGAAATGATAATGGGGCACTTCAACCGATGAGAGATTCTCATTCGTATATTTTCGATGGTGCGCATACCACACTGCGTTTGATACAATTTATTCACGAGCTTGTTACAAGACTCGTTTACCACTTTAATGGATTTAGAGGGCTTGATTTTGGGGAATAATTCCGAAAAGTGTTGAAATCGGAACACGCTCTCTTCGTTGTCAAGCAAGGTTTGAACGGCGCTTCTCAACCAAGAATGGGAAGTATCGGTAATCAAGCGTGACAAAAAGATGAGCGGCGACCTCTTCTCTGGAGTCAGGCGAAATTGATAATAAAACTTTACAAGAAGTTGCCTATAAGAGCGCAACCACGGGAATTCTTTTAAATATTTACGAAGCTTTTTCCTGTGATTCGATTTCATATTAATTGGATTCATTAGAACGAGATACTTAACCTTGTTAAAATGAGATTTCGTCTCTTCTAACTTCTTGCGTAATTCTCTTATCGCTGCCCTGAACGCTTTATAGATTTTTGGAACGATATATTTAATTCCTTTCACGCTGTATTTGAAATTTTTTTTGCTAAAGATATCGTTGTATTTAGACATAAACACGTGCTTGCCTTTCCACTTATTAAAGTGAGATGATGAGAAAAAAGATTGGCATTCCTGTTCAATTTGTCTTGGCTCCTTACTAAATAAGCATCTTCTCAATTGAGAGTAAATGTGCCACGCCAATTCCACATCGTCGAACTTAAATGGAGTCATGTCAACCACTTGCTCGTTTTTTTCTAACGAAAGAGTGTGCCTGCGTAATAGTTTCCACTCTTCAATGTGGTCAAGGAGGTGCTCCTTTTTCTTTTTGGCAAATTCTTTCCTAAGCCCTCTCGTGAGCAATTGGATGGCGTGAAACACGCATTTTTGCACGATCACGTCAGGGAACACTTCATTCACGCCCGATTCAAGTCGAGTAGAAAAATCAATGGTCATGAAGTTCACCTCATTGGGAAGCCATTTCTTCAACTCCTCTAATAAAAAAGCGGTCTCTTCTTCATTTTCTCCTGAAACTAAAGCACCTGCAATTGGCTTTTTCTCTAAGGAGTCCGTAGCAATTAATAATCCCGGTCTTAGGATCCCAAATTTTGGTCGTTTTTTTTTACTTTCACGGATTTGAAGGTCCCATCCAAGGAGAGAAACCCTGAAAACTTCTCTGGCGGGTCTTCATTACTCAAATCGGTGGGAAGAGTCTCTTTTTTCCCGTGCTCGTTTATCCATCTCTGAACCGTGGTCTCTGATATTTTTACCAGATGGAGCTCGTTAAGATCTTGCGTTACCCTACGAATGGAATCTCCTTTTTCTAATATTCTGACCACCGCATATTTAATTACGCCTGGCATATATCTAACATTGATAGGAATGAGAGGATGTTCAATAGTAAAGACCTCTCCGCATTCCTTGCATTTAAAGTATACGCGCTCATAATAGATGCGACGACAAATGAGAGGCGTGCCTAAATCAGGGATTTCTCTGAGATGATAAGTGAACCTCTTGATATTGCTCAATTTACAAAAGGGACATTTTTCTGGAAAGAAATCCGCATCTGAATGTTCACGAATTTCTAACTCAATCTCATTTTCTTCTTGATCTTCCATGTAATTAATTTGTTTTCAGCGAATATAAAGTTTTAGGTGAAATCTAATAGGAGAATAGATAGCCAGAAGAAATAAACGAATAAAAGAATGCGAAGAACCAAGAAACGGTGAAAATCTGCAAGCTTGTCAAAGCGGGATGAGTGAATCACAAATTATGTCGTTCTAGATGAAATAATTTAATACCGAGCTAACATTTTAGAATCATACTCTCTAAATGCTAAAAAAAAATCGAATTTAAATCCTAATCTATTTGAAGATTAAAGAAATTTATCGCATTTTCAATAGTTTTTACGCTCACTACTTTCTGTGGCAAATTATGCGAATATGCTATTGCAGCTATAGCATATCTTACATTTGAAGGCACATTTATAGGACCCCTTTTAAAAGGGTGTTGATAATAGGAATCAGTTTCTGTTACTAATGAATTTAAAGGTGAATGTTTTGAGACTTTCTGCCACCTGTCAAAACCATAGGCAGAACTTGGTACTGAGAGTATAAAACCTTGATTTGATAAGATTCTTCCATATTCTTCAGGACCAGAAAAACAATGCCACATTACTCTTTTTGGATTTATTTTATATTCATTTAGAATTTTGAGTATCTCCTTGTTAACGCCATCTCTCTTATTAAACCGATGTTTTGGATACTGTGTATCTATTTCATTTTTTGCCGCATTTCTCACATGTAGAACATAAGGTTTGTCTAAATCTTTAGTTAACTCCAGAATTTTTTTAAAGATTTCTATTTGCCGGTTCCGCTTTTCTAATGTTCTGGCATGGTGAAAATCTAGCCCAATTTCTCCAATTGCTAGATATTTTTCCAAATTATTTTTGATATACCCAATCCATTTTTCCCATTCATCATCATGTTTCTTTTTTGGAGTATATGTAACTGTCTGTGGGGCCCAACCGCATGTGAATCCATAATTTTTAGCGATTTTTTTCATAAAATCAAGAGTTAATTTTAGTGTTATCATATCTATTGTACTTGTAATAACATATTTCCCTCCCATTCTAAAAAAATTTAAATATTGTTCTCTATCTGAAGGGAGTTTATCATTTTTCGGGCGGGGAAATGGTAAATGACAATGAACATCAATGAATTCCAAACCATCTTCTGGTTCTGGAATATTAATCTTTTTTGGCACTTTAATTTCCTATAAGTTTTTCTTATAGCTTTTTATACTTTAAAAATTGTTTTTATGATTTATTTTTTACTCTAAGTATATTCTTGCGGCTTTTTTTAATACGAAGATAATATAACTCATTTTCTTTATAACAATAAGATTATTCTTCTAATGCCCATTTCATAAGCTCATCAGAAATGTAAACATCTTCTTGAAGTGAATTAAGATAAGTAATATATTCATCTAGGTTCTCAATTATTCTCTTTTTATAGAGCAATTTCAGTAGTCCAAGTGAGCCAGTAATTAAGATTCCAAGTTTTTCTGCATAAATTCGTAAAGATCTATCATCTGAAGCTATTGGCTTATCATGTTCCAATGCTAATCTTATTATACTTAAATCAGCTGAACTTAAGGACAAGGGAATTTTTTTCAAAGTGATATTCTCGTTAGATTGTAAGATATTTATCCAATTAGGGATATTTTCTTGCCACTGAAGAGAATATTCATCTAAAATTTCCTTCGAAATAATGACAGAAGGAAATAACAATTTTAAAGATGGAAGTAGCTTAAGACGAGTAAAAGCGCTTAAGACGCTATTGTCAAGAATAATCATGTTGACATTATTGATCTTTAGTTAAATTTTGAATTGTATCAAAATCCTTTTGGACTTCTTGAACAGTATTTGGCCCTCCAACATGTTTAAGATGTCTTTTTTGGAATTCAAGCAGAAATTTATCCACTTTCATCTGCACTAAATTAGCTGCTTTAGAAAGAGTTATCTTCCCTTCTGAATATAGCTCTAAAACCCAAATTAAAAGACTTCTTTCTTCTAATCGTTCAAAACTAAGACCAGTTAATTCAAGTAAATCGATGGGTAGCTTTATATTTATTTTCTCTGACATATCTATAATAAAAGTAGAATTATATCTATAAAAGAATTTGCTATACAATCTAAAAAAAATCCTTGATCTGAAATATTTTACAAAAGTATTGTAATACGAAGATATTACACGGTTAAATATTCATTTTTAAGTCATTTAAGATTAATTTAACGATCAATATCAGTTTTAAACATAATGGAATTAATAGAAGAAGAAACTGAGTTTTATAATTCTAAAATACGCCTTCTAATGTGGTTGTACGATGAATTAAAATTATTTCCTGAAATGAAAGATGAGTTGAAGATTAAAGGTCAAAAATTGCCGCTAAATGTTTAGCATTTAATTCCTAAATTAAACATGAATGGAGATTACTTCTTTTGAGAGCTTTTAAAAACATTTTAACTGATATTAAAAAATAAAGGTAAATTCTACATTTCTGGTGCGGTTGTTTTTTCTAAGATAGCTAATTCTTTCTTTAGTATTTTAATTTCTGCTTGAATTGCTTTTATTTCAGGTTTCTTTTCATTCGATATATCTTTCAATTTACTCTTTAACGCTTTACTTTTTTCTTTATTTAAATTTTTAGCTTCCTTAGCAAAACTTTTTACTGTTTTTTTTAATTCCTTATATTTCATTTTCCATTCTTCGAAATTTGCTGTAACCTCACCTAATTTGGGCTTTTCAGATTCTAATTTAGCTTCTAGATCTTGTATTTTTTGATTATCAACAGTTTCAGCATTTTTTTCTGCTTTAATCTCTTTTATCAGAGTCTTTATTGCTTTTTTAACTTCTTTCTCATTTGATTTTGATTCTTCATGCTTTTCAGCAACGGCATCTAAATTATTTTGTTCTTCTGTTAATTTTGATTCTATTTCAGAAATTCTCGGACTATATTCTTCCTCTAGTTCATTTTCAGCCTTTGCCTCTTTTAATGTAGCCTCTTCTTCTAATTTCTTTATTTGTTCTTCTTTTTCTTTAATTTGATTTCTTATTTCATTTTCTGCCATAATTAAAATTCGCCTATAAAGCGCTTATTTAAATTTTCTGTAATAATTTGTAATAAATTATCAATTATTTATAATGTTTTTAATGTTTTTAAAAATTTCTTGTTTAATCCTATGGTTCTCAATCAAATTTATAAAAGTTATTTAGAAGTACTTATAAAATAAAATGAGAAAAAAACATGATTGAAATAAGAAATAAAAAAAATACTTTGATACTTAAAATTATTCTTGTCTCGCTGCCTTCTCTAGTGCGGTTAACTGTTTTTGCAAAGGTTTAATTTCTGCTCTAAGTGGTTTAATTTGAGTTTTTTTATCAGTCTCAATTAGTTTGAATTTTGTTTTAAGAGCATTACTTTTTTCTTTAGTTAACATTTTATGTTCTTTTGAAAGACCTTTTACTGTTGCAGTTAATTCTTTCTTTTTAGCCGCCCATTCTGCGGCTTTTTCAGTAGCTTCATCTAATTTAGATTGTTCACTATCTAAATTTGCTCTCACATCAGCT
>JABUBN010000572.1_pt1 | contig 10809 bp, 13 predicted proteins | sample 7240341 | NCBI WGS metagenome assembly JABUBN01 (sample SAMN07256345, study PRJNA390944) | subsurface metagenome | isolation source: Methane hydrate marine sediment | place: Pacific Ocean: Eastern North Pacific, ODP site | reverse complement strand
AAAAATGCTATTTATTTTTTGTACTTTTCATCAAAGTTAATCATAATTATTCTTTATTCTTGGACATTTTAAATGGTTTTTAATGTTTGATAACTATAAAGCAAAGAGTAGTGAAGAATATTGTTCTTTGGTTAAGAATTTTGATATATTATAATGTTGTTTATTAAATTCATAATACTAATATAGGCTACTAAAAATTCTTATTAAATGCAAATCTTACTCTTATGAGTCAAAATTAAAACTGTTATAGCATGATTCGAGATTTTTTATTAAAAATACTTCAAACTTGATGAAATCCATATTAACTAATAATTTACGACCAGAAAAGATACGTATTCTAAACATCACACCAGTTGAAAAAAGGCAAATACTCTCCTCTAGAAAAAAAAAATCAAGTTTTATTTCTCATTCCGAGCTCTGATGCTTCACATAAAGGATTAAATTTTGTTAAATTTATCAAAATATATCCCCAACAATTATAAAATAGTTATTGTTGAAAGAATTTTAGATTCTAATATTATTAAAGCTTATCAATCAAAAATCATTATTATGGCTTTAAAATGGGTAAACAATTAGATGAATTATTCCAAAATTCTAAAATTACATTAGTTCCTACCTTCTGTACTGAGGCTTTTGGGAGAGTTATCATTGAAAATATAATTAATAACACTCCTGTAATATCTTCTCCAAATTGTGGTGCTAATTCTTTTTTTAAAAATAAGGATTACTTAGCAGTAGTTCCATTAAAAAATTCTCTATGGATTAATAAAATCAATGAATTCGTTGAAAATCCACCCGAAATAACTATCAATGATATAAATTCTTTATATAAACAATTCTCATTATCTAAAAGTAAGAGAGACTTTTCGGATTTAATAAAAAGTATGCTTAATTAATAATAATTTGTATCTATTAGGAATATTATAAATCCAAATAATCAAATAAAATATCAATAAAATGGGGTATAATTCCTTTTAAGAGATTAAAAAAATGATCTTTTTATTCAAACACGCATTTCAACATATATATAAAGAGATAATTGAATGATAGGAAATTTTTTAAGTAATATAATTCGCAAGTTTAAATCCTATCAAGAAAAATAGGTTTTATATATCTGAACAATCCAAGAGTTCAAAAAGTTGAAGAAACTCATGATGAATAAAATTTCTAAGTTTCTGAAGTATTGCATAAAAATATCACTTTTAAAAGGCTTAAGATTAATTTCTAGATTTAAGTCATCTAAAATAGATGATAATTTATTAATATTTGGGGCTTATCAGGGAAAAGCTTTTATTGGTAATACCAAATACTTATTTTTATATCTTAATGAATTTTCTGATTATGAATGTATTTGGGTATCGAGATCTAAAGAGGTTGTAAGGGAACTTAGTGAGATGGGATTTAACTCGCTTTATGCTTTTACTTTTAAAGCATTCTCAAAATTAAGAAAAGCCAGATGTGTTTTTATAACACATGGTAAAGGTGATGTTCTACCTATTAAGTTTTCGAAAAAGACGAAACTTATTTTTACATGGCATGGAAATCCAATTAAAAAAATTGGATTTGATTCGCCAAGTATTACGGTTAATAGGTATGATGCAAAAGTACGTGACATATTTTCCAAAGAAATTTCTTATATGTTAGTATCATCAGAAGATGAGAAACGAAAGATGGAAACTGCATATAGGGTACCTTTAGAAAGGATTATTGTAACAGGTTATCCAAGACATGATTTCTTATGTAATAGGATTGATGAAGAAATAAATATATTTAAAGAAAGACTGGGATTTCCAAAAGAAATTAAAAATATTATATTGTATGGACCAACATTTAGAGAAGAAAAAATTGCAAAAATGCCATTTTCTAAGACCAATATGATTGAATTAAATAATTTTTTAAAAGAAAGTAATTCGATATTAATATTTAAAGCACATCCCGATGTAAATGAAATTGCTACCATAGATTTAGATAATATAATAATACCTAATTCTTATTTGGATCCTCAAGAACTATTATTAGCATCAGATGTACTAATATTTGATTATTCTTCAATTATGTTTGAGTTCTTATTAACTGGTAACAAACCAGTTATTTCATTTCCATATGATCTTGAGTTTTATAAAAAAGAACGTGGACTATATTATGATTATTTAAAATTTATTCCAGCACCAATTGTCTATAATATTCCAGATTTGATTTATCATTTGAAAACTATTAAAAATTGGTCTCCTAAATATGAAGAAAGAAGAAGAAATGTATGTAAACTTGTCAATACATTTAATGATGGAAATTCTTGCAAACGGGTTGCTGAATTTCTAAACCTTAAAATAAACATATGAAAAGATGTTAAATATAAATATTAAATCCCGATTATGACTTTAAATCTACTAGCTCTTAAGGGGGCAGAACTTGAAAGTTTTACCGATGATGGAATGATGAAAAAGCAAAACGATGTTTTAAAATTTATTTATGTGGGGCATCTGATAGATATACCTAAAGGATTTGGAGTTTTATTAGAAGCTATTAATAAAGTTTTAGTGGAAAATCGAAAATTAAAAGTATTTTTTGAATTTTGTGGTATTGGTCCATTAGAATCAAAATTGAAAAAGCTAGAAAATAAATATCCAGAATATATAAAATATCACGGGTATGTTAGTAATGAAAAAATGTCTGAAATTTATAAAAAGGATGACGTTATGTTATTTTCTTCTCGAAGAGAACCATTTCCAAGAGTAATTATGGAAGTGTTAACGGGAAATTTAATGATTTTGAGTAGTAAAATTAAATAATTTTCTAAAACTTATAATTTAATTTTGAATTTGATATATGAAAGATTGATTAACAAATTATAAAAACTTAGATATGGTTAATATATTAATATTTTCTAAAGTAGCGTTAGAAAATGGAAGAGGAGGAGAAATTTCCTACATAGAATTAGCATTAGGATTAAAAAAATATTTTAATGTTAGTATTATGGATACAAATGTATTACTTGGTAAAGAATTATTGACTAAAGAAGTAATACAAAAGAAATTAAATGGAGTTAAAAAAATTGGGAGAATTTATTTTGCAACACTTAAAATATTAAATAGAGTTATTACTATTCCATATCCATGGGAAATAATTAAATTATATAAAAAGATAAAAAAGTATGACATTATTTATACTTCATTAGGTAATATTAAAATTAACATATTGCTTATATTTTTCAGTTTAATAAATCGACGAAAAAAATTTATAATTAGATATAATAAACCCCTATCCTCAGAGAAGTGTTTATCTTTATATAATATAAAAATTATTCTGTCTATATTATTATTTTCAATTTTTAAAAGAAATTTCTATCACCATACATTATCTAAGCATGTTAAAAAATATTTAGATAAATTTTACAATCCTAATAATGTGATTCATATAGTTCATGGAATTGATTTGAGTAAATTTAAAGATGATGCGTTCACCTTGAAATTAAATGATATTTTAAATTTTATCTATATTGGTTATCTTGATGATATCCACAAGGGAGTTAATGTTTTAATTGATGCAATAAATCAATTCCTAAAAGAAAATAAGAATTTAAAAGTATTTTTTGAAATTTGTGGTATGGGTCCTTTAGAATCGAAAATCAGAGCATTAGAGAGTAAATATCCTGAATTTATTAAGTTTCATGGATATGTAAGTAATGAACTTATTCCAGAATATTATAAAAAGGGTGATGTCTATATGTTTACATCTAGAGTAGAACCTTTTCCTAGAGCAATAATGGAAGCTTTGGGTGCAGGACTTTTAGTAATCTGTAGTAAAACAATAGGATCTATAGAATTATTAAAAAAAAATGAATTTGCTTTTTTTATTCGTAGCTTAACTTCCGAAGCAATTAAGGAGAAGATCTATGAGATTTACGATTTATGGGTTAAGAATCCTGAAAAATTCAGGTATTTACAAGAAAAAGCAAAGGAATATGTTATCGAATTTCATTCTTTTAATGTTGAATTAAAATCTTTTAAGAACTTGATTGATGAAATAAGTAAATAAAATTGAAATTCTTAGAGTTTTTAGGTATATAAAACACAACCCAAATAAATTTTTGGAGATGGTCAAATAACTTATTCTCTATATAAACGAGGATTTGATATCATTGGCCTGGATGTTTCAGAGGGTAATTATAACCAAGCAAGAAGTTTATTTCCTGAATGTGATTTCCGATTGTATGATGGCTTAAACGTCCCATTTGAGGATCACACGTTTGGCACCATTATTTTAAATGATGTATTAGAACATATTCCTTATTATCAAATGGATAAAATTATTGAGAAGATAAAAAAAGTAATTAAACCGGAGGGTATAATCTATATAAGCGTTACAAATAGATATGCTTTAGTAGAACCTCATACTCGAGTTCCTTTATTAACATGGCTCCCTAGTATCTTTTGGTTGCCTATTCAACGACATTTTAAAAGTAAATCAAATTATTCATTTTCAAAAGAAATAGATATGTTTAAAGAATTAATTGAGAAAATAAGTAAGTAAAATTTTTATAAAATCAAGATTAATTTAACTTTTATATTTCTTAGTTTAATCCATCGGAGTGCAAGATATATAATAGGCTATAGGCAACCTTTACATAGTGATAAATTATTTTCCCTTTACAATATTAAATATAGACTTTCTATTCTTATCTTTTCGCTATTTAAAAAACGATTTTATCACCATACATTATCGTATCACGCAAAAAAATTTTTGGATAATTTTTATAATCCAAATAATGTAATTCATATTATTCATGGTATAAAGCTAGATGATTATTTTAATAGTGGATTAATTGAAGAAAAAAAAATTATAAAGTTTGGTTACATCGGTTATCTTGACGATGTACATAAGGGTTTAGGTGTTCTACTAAATGCAATTGAACTTATATTGGAAGAGAAGAGTAACTTAAATTTGTTTTTTGAATTTTGTGGTGATGGACCCCTAAAATCAAAGTTGAAAGATTTAGAAAAAAAATATCCAGAATTTATTAAATACAACGGTTATATTAGTAATGATCTAATTTCAAATTATTACAAAAATCTTGATGTTTTTTTATTTTCTTCACGGAGAGAACCATTTCCAAGAACACTTATGAAAGCTTTAGCTTCTAGATTAATAATAATTTCCAGCAAAACTATTGGATCCGTAGAACTATTGAAAGGAAAAAAATTTGGTTTCTTTGTTGATAGATTTAGCCCTGAGGCTTTTAAAAAAAGAATTTTAGAAGTGTATGATTTATGGGTAAAGGATTATTCTAAATTTCAGGAATTAAAAGATTCCGCAAAAGAATATGTTTTTCAAAATTACTCAACTTCTAAGGAAATAGAAATGTTTAAAACATTAATCAAAAAATGTGCAAAGGAAATTTAATATTTCACAAAAAAATTCATAAGGTGCTCATAAATAACAAATATTATTATAGGTATAGATGGTGGTTGTTTTGAAAGCATTAAGCCTTTACTTGATAAAGATTTATTGTCAAATTTTAAGAAAATTTTTGACAATGGGTATGCTTCGAAATTAAAGGTTACAACACCTCACCAAACAATTCCTTCATGGCCTTGTTTATTTTCTGGTTTGAGTGTAGAGCAGCTAGGATATTATATATTCATTCACCCAATTAAAGGAATTTTTAACTCATTTGAATGGAGAGACAAATCATTTTTTTTTACAGAAAAACTTAAAAATTTTTACATTAAACGTCCCTGGAACTTATCCTGCGTGGAAAATAAATGGAAAGATGATAACGGGTTTTTTCTCCATCAATTTCATACTTTCCCAAAGAATTAGAAGTTTTTTATAAAAAAGATTGGATTATTGAAGGGAAAAATTCATTTGAGGTTTTTAAAGCATTTGAAATAAAAAGAAATATATTTTTAAGAAAATATTATAAAAAATTTTTTAATTATGAGAAAAGAGTAAATGAATTGAAATTAGATAAAAAACCAATATCTTTTGATAATGAAATACCACGTTCATTTGTTCAAAAATTAACATCCAATGCGGGAGTTATCTTCTTATTTGGAGATGATAAGAAAAAGAAAGCTATGATTAAAGAATCGCTTGAAAAAGATAAATACATTGAAAACATCGTCGAGTATAATATAGAATGTTTTCCAGATTTCATAGTTGTCCTTAAAGATGACTATGTTTTAACTAAAGAACCATCCTTTTTCCTAAAAAGGAGAACTGATGTTTTTTTTCATACTAATCGGGGATTTTTCATGGCATTTGGAAAGAATATGAAGAAATGTAGAAAGGAGTTAATAGAATATCAAGACATAGTCCCAACAATTATTATACTATTTGGAATTAAAAAGCCCGAATATATGAAAGGAAAAATATTAGATATTTTGTAGCGGTAAACAAAAATTAATTGTTTACTTTACTTTTTTTAGGTATCCATTAGGATTCCAAGTCATAAGAAATTTTTCTTTATTCTTATCGATTTGAAAATCTTTATTTATTTTTAAAAATTCCATAACGGCTTCCATTGGACCCGGACCAAAAAAGGGCGCAATTGGATATCCATTTAGATGTGTATCTTCGACAATTATATATCCTCCTTTTTTAACGTATTTACTATACGTTTTTAATTCCTCTAGAACATGGTCTTTTGTGTGTAATGAATCTAAAATAACTAAAACATTATCATCTTTATCTATTAAATTTCAACCTTATTGATAATTTCTTCTGATATTGATGATCCAAGTAAATAATGAATTCTTTTGTGTTGTAGTTTATTTTTTTGATCCTCAATGTCAATTGTTATAACTTTTCCTTTATCTTCCATATCACATATTGACGCTAGATATAATGCACTCCCACCATATTTAGTTCCGCATTCAATTATTACATCTGGCTTTAAATTGTGAATTATTTCTTGAAATATCCATAAATCAAAAGGATTTTTTAATATTGGGGTACCTAACCAATACATATTTCTCCATGTCGCATCCTCTCCCCATGAATTATAATAGAGTTTATGAAATTGGGTGATCTCATTTGTAACATCTAGTTTCCCTCTAAAATATTTGTATACTTTTGGAATATAGACTCTTTCATAAATTCTATTCAATAATTTTCTAATAAAAGTTTTTAAATTACCCATATTGTTCACAGATTATTAATTTCTTCTCTCAGATACTATAAAAATTGCTTTTTCAATTTAAAAGGTTTTATTATTTTAAAACTTTGAATAAATAACTACTTGTTAAATAACATGGCAAATAATTTTTTCTTTTTTTAATATAATATAATATCTTAATTATGAAATAGAAATCTTCAAATTTCACCTAAGTTTTTTTCTGTGAAAGATTAAGTCATATATAACATTGGTATTCGTGATAAATTCGATATAGATATAGAAAATGATTACAATGAAAAATGTATAATTAAATTCCAATTAAATTTTTTGATAACTCTTTCATGACCTTTTATCCCCATTGATCTTCTTTTATCTTCATTAAAATAAAAAAAAGGAGCTTATCAACAAAATCATTTAAATCATTTTCCTTTACCAGTAAGCCAGTTTCTTATTTTTATATATCTATTCTTAAAATATGATTATATCCCTTATTACTTTATTTTTACTTTTAAAAAATGTTAGGGAGGACAACAAAATTCTTTTAAAAAGAATTTTAACAGAATCTACACTTTAATTATTCAAAAAATGTACATCTTATAGAATTTAATATTTGAGATTTAGTAGGATTTAATGCTTATTTTCAGAAGTAGAAATGAAGCTTAAGTTAGGATGTTTTAACGATATTAGAGAAGGATTGGTAGTTTTGGAGAATGATTATAAATCGAATATCAATAATTTATATACCTTAAATAAATTTCCTTTAAAATTTGAAGATAATTCATTTAATTTTATTTTTTGTAAAGTTATATTTAACTATGTTGTTTCTGTAACTCTAATGAATGAACTTCATACAATATTAAAAAGGGGAGGTCGTTCATATGAATTTTTTTGATAGGAAGAAGACTAAAACTAAAGGAAAATTAAGAGTTCTTTATTTCACGCCTAATTTCACATACTTAAGTGCCATAGTAGAAAACTACATGACAAATGAAGTCAACGCAGTAGTAAGAAATTACCAAGATATAGAGTTTTTAATATACTTCATAACGAAGCCAAAGCATAATACCATAATTAGATACAGTGATAGAGTTTTGCTTGTAAAAAGGATATCTTATAAAAATCTTTTTTTTCTAAAAGAAATGATAAAGATTTTCACTAAATTTAAACCACACATTATTCATTCACATTATGTAGTACCATCGATTTATGTTAATATCTTCGCAAAAATTTTCAGAGTCCCGACTATTTTGCACGGTAGGGGACAAGATGTGAATTATTGGCCATACCATAGTGTTATGAGTAAAATTTTATTATTAATAGCTGGAAAGTTAAATAACATGATTTTAACAGTATGCAAATCTATGAAAAATGATTGTTTAAGATTTAAAATAACAAAAAATAAAGTCAAAGTATTATATAATGGGATAGATTTTAAAAAATTCAATCCAAAAGAAAAGACTTTTTTTTCACATCAACGCCCGTTGGAATTATTACATGTAGGAAGTTTTTCTCTCAGAAAAGGGCAACATTTAATCATTGAAGCATGTAGACAGTTAAAAGATAATAATATTGAATTTCATTTAACATTAATTGGGGATGGCATCCAAAGACAAACACTGGTTGATTTAATTAATAAGTATAAATTAGAAGATCATGTAGATTTATTGGGATGGGTTGATTACAGAAATATTCCAAATTATATACAAAAAGCTGATTTGTTGGTATTTCCATCAACGACTGAGGGATTACCAAATGCAGTATTAGAAGCAATGAGTATGAAGTTAGCTGTAGTATTAACAAATGTAGATGGCAATCTAGAATTGGCTCAAAAAATTGGAAGTATTTTAGTTGATATTAATAATCCACAACAACTATTCGAAGCTATTTTACATTATTATAATAATCCCAGAGAAATTGAAATTGGAGGGGAAATAAATAGAAATTTTATTGTCAAGTCGTTTATCTGGGACAAACACGCAAAAGAGTTATATCGTGTGTATAATTTTTTAGCAAACAAGGGAAAAAATTAAAATGAAAAGTACTAAAACAATTCGTAGGATTTTGTTGATTTAATATGAAACTCTATAAAGTAAAAATCATTTTAAGAGATTTAATTTTTGATTTTAATAATAAATTTTCAAATTTGGGTAAACCCTTTTTAGAAGGGTGGAATATTCTTCATAAAATTAAATTTACGACTAAAAAATTAATTCAAGAAAGAAGAGGACAATTGAAATATGAATTTAGCAAAATTAGCTCAGTTAAAATTTTATGGGAAAAAATTGTTTATATTCTTGGATGTTTAAGATATATTAATGAAACAGACTTCCAAATATTAATTGGAAAAAATTGGTAGTACGTTATAATTTTGAAAGTATACGATTGTTTTATGTTTTATAATGAAATAGAAATTTTGGATATAAGACTTAATGAATTAAATCCATATGTAGATTATTTTGTAATTGTAGAAGCCCAAGAAACTCATTCTGGATTAAAGAAAGAATTAGTATTTGAAATGTATAAGCATTTATTTGATAGGTATACTGATAAAATTATTTACATTGTTATGGATTCTTTAACAAATCCAGAAATAAAAGTGGCAGAAGCTAGGGAGGAGGAATTAGACTTCAAAATCAAAAAAAGAATACCAAATTTTATTAGAAAACGCCGAGGGTATATATGGTCATTATTTACTTTTTTTCGAACTTTATATAATTTATTAAATAAACGAGGAAGTAAAATTATTAATATAATATTAAATAAAAGAGTTAGAAAAATCATTGGAATAATGGATCCTAACAAAAAAAGAAAACCCCCCTCCATGATGAGAGAGAATCTACAGAGAAATGGGATTGTAAAAGCTTTAAAGAATGCCAATAACGATGATATTATTTTGATATCTGATTTAGACGAAATTCCGAGAGGTAATTTAATTTCTTTATTTAAAAATGTTAAAGAACCAGTAGTATTCGAGCAAAATTTCTATGCCTATTATATTAATCGTATAGCAGAACGTAAATGGATCGGCACTGTATTGATTAAAAAGAAGTGGCTCAAAAATAAAACCCCCCAATATTTTAGAAACTTAAGAAACAATTTTAAGAAGGTGAGTGATGGAGGGTGGCATTTTAGCTTTATGGGAGGAAATGAAAAATTAATTAAAAAATTGGCATCGTTTTGGCATTTTGATGAGAAAAAATTTACAAAAAAAAAAACCAAAAAAAACCTAGAAAAGAAAATTAGTAAGGAAACTAAGATAGTTAAAATTGACGAAGGTTATCCAGATTGTATTCATGAAATGATCAATAAATATCCATACCTTATGTTCGAATAATATAACTGATTCACATTTCTCCTAATTTAAAACAAATTCATTTTATTGTTTCAACAAATAATTTTATTTTTAAATTGTTCAAGCCTTAACTTGTTATCGATAAAAATAAAACATTTCATTTCATCAAGATAATAAGAAATTATATAATGTCGTTGAAATTGAAACCTATTATTAAGTCGATAATGATTTCATTAATGATTATAACAAAAAATAAACATGTTATAAACTTAGCTTCTAAGATTTCTGAATATGTAAAACTGTAATATATGGATCTTTTATTTTATTCTAAATTTATAAAGCCTGGGGATTTATGTTTTGATTTAGGTGCAAATATTGGGAATAAAACAGAAACATTTTT